>Ga0335074_10004616_pt1 | contig 18990 bp, 17 predicted proteins | sample Lox_Sample_23_FD_206715 | JGI IMG/M metagenome (GOLD analysis project Ga0335074, IMG submission 206715) | Soil microbial communities from Loxahatchee National Wildlife Refuge, Florida, United States - Lox_Sample_2.3 | ecosystem: Environmental > Terrestrial > Soil > Wetlands | place: USA... | reverse complement strand
GGAATGCTCAACTCGGCCACGGGCTTGAACGCATCAATCAGCTCCGAAGGTGTTTTAAAGCTATCGCCCAGTGAAAGCACGTGTCCGGGTAGCGCAAAAAGAAAATCAAAAATGCCGCTGTCGGCGTTGTTGCGTTCGCCAAAAGTTTCCATGTCCATGCCAAGCAGGCAGTAATCTCCTTGCCCGTTGATGCCGTGAAGCCAGGTGGCGTATTTATCCGCGGTGAGCGGCCATTGAATCCAGGAGCGGTTGGCAAAGCGCAGAGCAATGTCGTCGCTGAGATGATAGTGGCGCAGAAGCAATTTGAGATTTTCCCGCGGCGCCTGATAAACCAGCGTGGGGGGGCGCGAACCAAGAACGCCTTCCCAGCCTTCGGCAATCACGCCGTCAAGTTTCAGCGGTCCCAGAAGCCGGCTGATTTCGTTGGAATAGATGAGGTTGGTGTTGCGAAACACGCGCGGCGTCTGGGAGAAATATTTTTTGATCATCTGGCGGTGCAACTTGATCTGTTGGCGGAATTCTTCGGGGGAATAAAGGCAGGATAACGAATGATCGTAGGTTTCGGAAAGAAATTCGACGCAGTTTGTTGCAGCCAGATCCTTAAGCACGGTAATGACTTCGGGTGCGTAAAGTTCAAACTGTTCCATCGCCGTGCCGGTGACGCTAAGGGTAAAGCGAAAGGCGCCCTTAAACCTGAGGCACAATTCCAGCAGGGTGCGTCCGGCGGGCAGATAACTGCGATGCGCTATGGCCTGAGCATAGCGCGAATTAAGCTGGGAATCGAAATAATCGGGTTCGGTGTCAAAAACACTATAGCGGCGGAGCCGGAAAGGCTGATGAATCTGTAAATATAAACAAATGGCGGTCATGGCCGTCATCCTTTTTAAAAGTAACAGGACTGTGTCTCATAATACCTCGGGAGGCGCGACGTATCTTCAGACAGAGCATAACTTACACTCCTCCGTCGGATTTGGCGAGAGTTATTATAACAGCCGCAAAGCGTTCGGCGCTGCGAAAGCCCCGGCGGCATCCCCAAACAGGTCAAACAGGAGAGGCTGTATTCTCAGACCAATTCGTCCTACAATAATGCTTAATGACAGGAATTCGCCGTGGAACTGAAAATGGCTCAGGAACAGCGAACTAAAAAACTATTGACCATCGCTATGATCTACGGCGCTCTTTTGGCGGCGGCGGGATGTTCACAAACACCGGATCAAAGCGCGGAAAAGCCGATCCCGGTTCCGGACACCGGCATGGTCATCGAGCCGGACTGGGGCCAGCCGGAAGGACTTAACACTACGGCGGCCCGACCATGGCCGGCGATGAACGTGACTTATGTGAACGGCACGGTGACGCACAATCCAACTTATATGCACGATTTGGACGAGCCTTTGGAGTATCGCGACCGTCCGCCGACGTTTACGGAAGAGATGATTGGTTTTGCCAATGTACCATGGTTTTATGTAAACCTGGGAATAACTCCAATTCTGATGTGCTTCCAACCACCGCTTATGCAGGTTTATTCGACCGGTGTGGCGCCTGAAAGTATTTATTCCGGATATTTACCCGCACCGGGGTATTCAGCTCCGGTGCCGGAAAAAGGTCAAGTGTCGCAGCCGCAGTCGAGCATAAACGCCTCCACCGATCCGGTGGATGCGGCGACGGCGGCAAGCAAGTAAGGTGAAGTTTAGCGCAGGGAAGCGGCGTCTCGTACGGGGCTGTGGGCCTTGATCGGGCGTATTAAAACAGCCCGACTGATACCGGGCGCGGGGTGAAATTGTGTCTCTGGAAGATATCGACCCATTTCCGTGGTTTTTGCATCAGAAAATACAACTGCCGATCAGCGGCAAGAGTAGTCTGAGCGTGATGATTCGCGCCACAGAATGGACGGATCATTGGCGTCCGCTGCTGGGGCGAATCGCGGAATACCTCAAAACAAATCCCAAGAGACTGATTGTTGGCATCGCGGGTCCGCCGGGATCGGGAAAATCAGTTTTTGCGGCGGAACTGGTGTGGCTTGCGGAGCATGGTTTTCTCAGCCATAGCGGCCAGAAAAGCATCTCGGCGGTGGCCCTGCCGATGGACGGGTTTCATTATCCGGATCCGGTGCTTGCCCAGCGCGAGTTGGTGCTTAAAAATGGAGAAAAAATACCGATGATACGATGCAAGGGTTCGCCGGAAACCTTTGACGTTGCCTCACTTAAAAAGCACCTGACGCAGCTTCGGGGCAGGCCCAAAGTGATGACCTGGCCGGATTATGATCGGGTTCATCACAAACCGATGGAGAGTGCGATAAAAGTGTATGATTCGCACAGCCTGGTGTTCGTTGAGGGCAATTACCTCCTGCTCAATATGCCGCCCTATGATGGAGTGTCGGATTATTTTGATCTGCGGATCTACGTTGAGGCCTCAGCCGGGGCCATGATTGCCAACCTGATGACCCGGCACACGGAAGGCGGAAAAACAATGGCCCAGGCCAAGGACTGGATTAAACGGATCGATTTGCCCAATGCGCGGCTGGTGGAAATGACGCGGAGCCATGCGGACGTGATCGTCCGGCGGGATTCGGAAGAAATGCTCACGGAAGTAAGTTGGAAATAAAGCCAGCTTGCTGACGGAAAAAAGATAAATTAGGAATCAGTATGCGTTTTGTAAAAATGCACGGTATAGGCAATGATTACATATACGTGGATACCTTCACACAGAAGGTTGACCAGCCCGAAAAACTGGCCCTGCGGATTTCCGACAGGCATTTCGGCATAGGATCAGACGGCCTGATTCTGATCGGACCGCCCAGCGAAGAGGGTCGCAAACAGGGCGCCCACGTGCGCATGCGCATGTTCAACTCCGACGGCAGCGAGTCGGAAATGTGCGGCAACGGCGTACGCTGCGTGGCTAAATACGCCTACGATCGGAAAATTTCCACCGCCAATCCCATGCGCGTGGAAACCGGCCGCGGTGTTCTGACCCTGGACCTGTGGATCCAGCAGGGAAAAGTCCACCAGGCGACCGTGAACATGGGCCAGCCGATCCTGGAACCAGCCAACATACCCGTCCACATTACGGGCGTGCAGCAGGTGGTCAATTACCCATGGCATCCGATTCTTGACCTGCGAGCCCAACCGTTTCCCGTGGATTGGATAAAAATCTGCGGCTTGGAAGAACAGATGACGTGCGTTTCCATGGGAAACCCGCACGTGGTGTTTTACTGTAAGAGCACCGCCAAAGTTCCCCTGGAAGCCGTCGGTCCGCTGATTGAACGCCATGAAATATTCCCTCGGCGGGTAAACGTGCATTTTGTGGAACTTAAAAACGCCGGCGAAATCACGATGCGAACCTGGGAACGCGGCGCGGGAATTACGCTCGGTTGCGGCACAGGCGCCGCCGCCGTATGTGTGGCGGGCGTTTTAGCGAAAAAAACGAACAACATTATTCTGGCCAACCTGCCCGGCGGACGACTGGCCCTCAAATGGAACCAGGCCGATCTGTGTGTTTATATGACCGGACCTGCCGCCGAGGTTTTTTCCGGAGAATGGTCGGATTAGGCTCTATCTGGCAGCGATCATAGGAGATGGAGGCACGGTATAGGCCACAGGTAATAAGGATGTAAAATATTTCTTATAAATACCGGCATTCCTTGCTGGAATTGATTTAAGGGCTCATAAGGAGACCGAACATGGACTTAGACCCGAGACACATGGTTAAAAACGTGGATTTGCAGTTTTTGCACAAACGAACTAAAGCGGTCTGGAGCGACTATCGCGATTTTCTTTTTAAGCAAAACGTCTTCGCCCTGGCGACCGGTGTAATCATCGGTGGCGCCATGGGAAGTTTCGTTTCAAAAATCAATTCGGACCTGATTATGCCCGTCGTGAATCTGTTTTTGCGCGACCAGGCCTGGGCTAACGCGGGCATCACCATCAGCACATATATCGGTGCGGATGGTAAATCACATGACAACAAGCTGCTGCTGGGTGACCTGTCATTTGGACTTTTGAATCTGGCAGTGATCGGTCTTGTCTGCTATTTGATTACCAAGTTGTTTGTTACACCGGGCATACCAACGCAGGCCTGTCCGTATTGCCAGGAACAAATTGTGGTGAATGCGACCAAGTGCAAATTTTGTTGCAGCGAAATTCACCCGCCGGCCATTACCGCTCCTCCCGCCCCGTCTCAGATGTAGATTTTATATTTGGGCTGCAACCGCCAGTGGTTAAAATCCACCGCGACGGAGACCGCCTTGCATGAGCCAACGGGAACAGTACCGGCGATCAACCCAGGAATTATTCAGTGCGCCAAAGCGGCCGGCGTGGATTCTTATACCCGCCGGCATCGTCTTGACATTTCTGTTAATGGCTCTGATCGCCGGGTCCGAATTACCCCAGGTTTTGCTCACGTTAACTAATGCTGTCTGGGCAATCGCGATATTAGCGCCGGCTTTCATGCTGGGGCTGGCTGCCACGCGGCCGCTGCGAAATTCCGCTTTAATTGCCTCGTCACCGTGGCCGGATGGCTGGCGGCTTGTGCTTTCCGCGGCAATCGGTTTGGGCTTACTGGGACTGCTCACTTTGCTTCTGGGAAGCCTGCATCTGCTCATCGGATGGTTTCCGGCGGCGTTGCTTTTGGTGAGCGCGGCGGCGGGATATCCGGCGACGCGCGAACTGGCGATTGGCTGGAACCGTCAAATCTGGCAACGCGAACTTTCCCGGCGTCATGCGCTGGTTTTGCTGGCCTGCGCTCCACTCGCCTGCATGCTGGTCGCGGGAACTCTGCCGGCCGGCGCGCTATGGCACACGGAAGGATACGGCTACGACGTGCAGGAATATCATCTGCAATTGCCGAAGCAATTTCTGGATAACAATTCAACGATGCCGGTTGAAGGCAATATTTATTCCTATTTCCCGCTGAATATGGAAATGCTTTATGTTTTGATCGGCGCACTGGTGCGGCTCTGTGGAATGTCGGGAACAACCTTTATCTATTCATTGGTGTTCGGCGCGCAGATTCTGCATGTGCTGATTACCCTTTTGGCCGCCGTCGCTGTGGCGCTGGCGCCGCTGCGGATACGAATTCCCGCAAGAATCCTGGCCTTTCTCGTTGTCATCTCTACGCCTTGGACTATCGTCATTGGCTCGCTGGCCTACAACGACGGCGCCGTGTTGCTTTTCACCATCGTGGCGCTGGCGGTGGCACTGCGCTGCCGCACGCGCGGCGACGCGCTACTGCTGGGAATTCTGCTAGGGTTGGCCGTCGGCTGCAAAATGACTGCGGGTGTAATGATTGCCTTGCCTGTGGCGGCGCTGCTTCTGGCACGGCGGCGCTGGACAAATCTGGCCGTCGTTGCCACTCTGGCCATGGTTGTCTATAGCCCATGGGCTCTGCGGTCCATGGTCGCGACGCATACGCCAACAAGCATCGGAAATCCTATTTTTCCCCTCTTCGCCCACACGCTCGGCATGGATGACTGGAATGATGAACTGGCGGCGCGTTTTGACCGAGGCCACACAGCGCCGGCGAATCAACAATCTCCCATGGCGCGGATCGGAGCGTTGGCCGATCAATCACTGCTGGATCGCCAATTTTCTCCAGGAGTTGCGGCGCTGAGCGATGTACAGGATTCGGATTATCCAAGCCAGACACCCTGGCCGATGCGTTTTGGAATTATCTGGCTGGCGGTGCTGCCGGCTTTGGCGCTGGCGATGTTACGATTTTCGCGCAATGATTCTGGACTGCTCTTTCTTGTGTTTGGCGTTCAGGTTCTGGCGTGGCTTACGTGCACGCAACTCCAAGCGCGATTTCTGTTGCCGGCGATAGCGCCTCTGGCCTGGTTGCTGGCGATCGGGACCGACGCGGTCGAACCGCTGCGCTTATGGACCCGATCCCTATTGGCCATTCAAGCGGTTTTTTGCCTTTTTTTGCTGCGACCTGAAGCGGGGTTGTTTCTTGGCCCGGTCGATCAGGCTGCGCCCGGCAGGCTAATCGGGCAGGTCTTTGTTTTCCCCGAAGACTGGGTGATAAACCATCCGCCGCTGGTTTCGATTTTTTCACCTTCGGACACCTTTTACCTCGAAGGTACATCAAAAGCTTTGTATTTCCCGGGCCATGTGATCTACAACACGGTTTTTGACGAGAACAAACTCGCGGACATATTGGATAAAAGCGCCCCGGCGGCTGCGGTCGCATGGCTGCAAAAGCAGGGCGTAAATTATTTAGTTGTTGATTTCAACGAAGTAGACCGGCTGCGAAAAACCTATGGTTTTCCCGCGTCGATTACGCCAATGGCGATTATGGCGATGGAAAAATATGGCCTAACGCCGCTGGAATATCAGACCGCGCCGGAAATATGGATTCTTCGCGTTCCTGCACAGTAACAACCTCTATTCACTCTTTTCTACCAGCTATTCCTATTGTTGTTTAACTTCTTCAACGGCGGCTTGTTTCGGCAAAGCTTTACCGCACAGCGCTTCATCAACACTACATGGGCCAGCGCCGAAGTAAGCGATGATGATCGCGCCTCCCAGCATGGAGGTATTTTTTAGAAACATGATCTGCTGAATCTGGGCCATTGCGGGATCCTTAACGGCCCAGAAGTTATGCATCATAAGCGTGACGGGAACTAAAAAGGCGATGATCAACCAGGCGCCGATTTTGGTTTGAAAGCCCAGCAAAATGCTTACTCCGCCCAGTAGGGCCATCACGCCGGAAAGAGGAACCAGTACATTGGCCATGGGTACTTCTTGGGCGGCGGCGTAGGCGACATCTTTGGCAGAAAAATGCCCCAAAGACCCCAAAATGAATATCGCGGCGAATAGCAGGCGACCAATGGGTACAAGGTAACGCATGGCAGACTCCTTTCAGTTAGACTTGATGAATTTATTATACAGCAGTTTTCGGTTTTCAGTTTTCAGACAATATGGATTTTGTGATTGATAACCCCTGCGCGGCGAAGTTGCGCCGGGAATAGGGGACTTTAGAGCAGGAGAACTGGGGAGCGACTACACGGGATTAATTTTTTTGTCCAGGACAAGCTTGCCGACTGTTCAGATCCGGGCGCAAAAAAACCGCCGGGTGTTTTTCCCGGCGGTGCAGAGAACCATGGTCGATATGCGAGGTTCGTTTAAACTTTTCGCTTGCGGCGAAGCAGAAGCGGGATTCCGCCGAAGGCCAGGAGCATAAGCGGCGCCGGCTCAGGAGCATTCGCTTCCGCGACAAGGATGACGTCATTGGTGTTTACGTCCGAATCGTTCTCAGTAAAGGACAAGCTGGTCAGCGAGTCAGAGGCGTCGGTCATCGGAGCATCAAGAGGCTCGAGACTACTGCCGAAGTCGCTCTCCAGCGTCGAGATATCGGTCACATCGCCGGTGCTCGTACTCCCACTGTCGCTGCTGTCTGGGCTACTATCGTAGGTGCCTGACGAGTAACTGCCGCCTGACGCCTGTAAATCGTCGGCAAGCGATGTCTCGTCGGTTCCGCCAGTGTAGAGAAAGGCTTCGATCTCATCGGAGGACCCGTTTCCATAATTTGAGTCGCTGACTGTTAAGTTGGTGATTCCTGTGTCCGAAACTGTGTACTGCGACGAAGTCGGATCGCTAGCAGGATTGCTTTGCGGATAATCATTGTAATTACCGGAACTGACAAGTGTGGTATCTATTCCCACGCCGGCATAGGGATCGGCACGACCGCTGATTAAGGCAGCGCCTGCGCCGCCGCGGCCGATCGCCGCCTCCGCGAAGGCATAACCGGAACCAACCGGGGGGTCCTTCGAATAGGCATAGGCCCAATCATAGAAGCCCACTGGCCCTCTGACTAAGATCCAAGCATAGGCCTTCCCAAGCGGGGAGGAGGCGGTCGCGGCAGAATAACACCAAGTCGGTGCGGAAATCCAAAGAAACGCCGCCGCGTTTGCGGGCTTAACCCCGTCCAATGCGCCCGCGCCTAGTACAACCGCTGCCGGCGCCACAACACACAACATCCTTCGTTGCCATTTTGTTTTCATTTTCATTGCATCACTCCTATCTTTCGGTCATCAAATGACGGACAAAACCTATATACTTCTCAAGACTACCGAAGTTGCTCCCCGAGTACGCAAGAAGAGCCAAAATATTAGATGCGACCACGACAGCGCGAAACGCTATGCACTACTAATGAATAGCACGCCCTGTAAATTTGTCAAATAAATTCTTCAGAATTCATCGTTCTCTAATAATTTGTTCTTAAAACCGTAATATAGGTGGGCAATTTGGTTGGTTCCACGCTTGGCGCTCAGTATACTTATGCGTTCGAAAAACACGGTATTTATTCCATTTGTGAATATGGGAGCTTCTTATGCTGGCTAAAGCCAATGCGGTAATCGGACAGTCTGGCGGACCTACTGCCGTCATCAATCAGTCTCTCGTGGGCGTCATCGAAGAATTACACAAGCACGCCGAAATCGGGCAAATCCTCGGCGCCAAGCACGGCGTGCGCGGCATCATCAACAGCGATTTTGTCACGCTCAATGGCGCCCCCGCCGACCTGCTCGAACGCGTCGCCCAGACGCCTTCCAGCGCTCTGGGTTCCACGCGCGACAAACCCGATGAAGAATATTGTCGTAAAATCCTCGAGTCTTTCAAAAAGCACGGCGTTGGATACTTCTTTTACATCGGCGGCAACGACTCCGCCGACACCGCGCGAATCGTCAGCGAGATGGCCGTTAAGGAAGGCCACGCACTGCGCGTCTATCACGTGCCCAAAACCATCGACAACGATTTGCGCACCACCGACCACTGTCCCGGCTATGGCTCGGCAGGACGCTTCGTGGCCCTCGGATTAATGGGTGACGATCTGGACAACCGCTCACTCAAAGGCGTCAAGATTGACGTGATCATGGGGCGTGACGCCGGCTGGCTGACGGCGTCCTCTATACTGGCGCGAACCACGGAAGATGACGGTCCGCATCTTATTTACGTACCCGAAGTGGATTTCAGCGAAGACAAGTTCCTCGCCGACATCGATCGTGTTTATACCAAACTCGGCCGCTGCGTGATCGCCGCCAGCGAAGGCATTCGCTTTAAAGCCGGCGATAAAAATTCGCTGGTGACCGAAAAAGCAATTCAGGGCGGCGAGGTCGATGCCCACGGTAATAAACAACTCTCCGGCACCGGAGCGCTGGGCGATTACCTTTCGGACTTGGTAAAAAATAAACTCGGCGCGGCGATGCAAAAAAAGACCGGCGGCAAATTGCGCGTCCGCGCCGATACGTTTGGTTACCTGCAGCGGAGTTTTCCCACGATTGTTTCCCCCACCGACGCCGCCGAAGCGCGCCAATGTGGGCGCATGGCCGTTAGTTATGCCCTCGGCGCGCCCGAAGGATTGACCAACGGTTCCGTCGCGATCAAACGCAAAAGCAACGACCCCTACCAGGTGGATTTATTTCCAACGGCGCTGGCCAACGTGGCCCGGCAAACCAAACCGCTCGAACTTTCCTACGTGGTCAACGGCTGCGACATCAGCGGGGAGTATGTGAAATACGCCAAACCCCTCATTGGCCCGCTGCCTATCCCCGGGAAGCTAATTTAATTTTTGCCACAGAGAATCCAGAGAAACTTTTTTATCGCAATGCCGCAAAGCCCCCCGGCATTTCATGCCGGGGTTAATTATTTCGTGTTTTTTCGCTACTTTCGTGGTTAAAATTTCCCCATCAAAGGAGCATTCATGTCCGGGTTGCGATACCTTCTACGATCATGTTTCTACGTCTTCCTCTGCTTCGCTGCCGCCCCAACCGCTTTCGCCGGAACATTGGCGTACGTTAATGCCGCCAACACTTCCGGCCGTCATGATGGCCTGAGCTGGGCAACGGCTTATACCAGCATCCAGGATGCGCTCAACTCTGGCGCCACCCAAATCTGGGTTGCTCAGGGAACCTATTCACCCGGCGATTCCCGTGATGCCACATTCCAACTCCGTACTGGCATAGAACTCTATGGCGGATTCGCCGGCTTGGAGACCCAGCGCAATCAACGCAACTGGCTGAAAAACAAAACCATCCTCGATGGCAATGGCGTCTATCACGTTGTCACCGGCGCTGATGATGCCATACTCGACGGTTTCACCATCACCGGCGGCGACGGTTTTGGCGGCCCGCCCGAAGGTCCACCTCAAGGGCCGCCGCCCGGCGAAGGCGGCGGTCAGAGTGTTCATACCACCCCGCAGGCCATCATGAGCGGCGCGAGCAACAACACCGGCGCCGGCATGCTCAATTACCAAACTGCGCCAACCGTCCGCAACTGCATTTTTGAAAATAACCGGGCCGGTAAAGGCGGCGCAGTATACAACATGACCGCCACATCGTTCCCGCCGCGCCCCGGCGAAAACTCCAAAGCTCCGGTCTTCATCAATTGCATCTTCCGCGACAACTTCGCGGGCGGTCGCGGCGGCGGCGTAAGCAACGACCTCGGCACCGCGCCGATATTTCTCGACTGCATCTTTCAAAACAATCAGTGCCAGCAAAAAGGCGGCGGAATGTATGATGACTTCGGTTGTTCACCCACGCTTATCAATTGCCTCTTCATCGGCAATAGTGCGCAAAGCGCCGGCGGCCTCGGCAACGACGGCGGTTCATCGCCCGTGCTTTATTACTGCACATTCACTCAAAACCACGCCGTGGATTATGGCGCGCCTTTGTATCAAGGGACGGGTCCGGCCAGCAATCCATCACTGGTCTATTGCCTGATCGCCAGCAACACCTGCGACTGGGACGATCCCGGCATCTATAACTGGCACGACGATACGCCGTTGATCGTGCAGTCCACTAACGGCGATTCCGGTTACAAGCCCGGCCGATTCACCGAGGCGCAATTACCCCAACTGCTCGAACAATTGCAGCACTATCGCGCCGCACCAGCCCCAGAACCATTTTCAGAGCCGCCGCAGGAGATTCCATCATCAAAGCGCGTCGTCTATGTGAAAGCCTCGAATATCGGCAACGGCGATGGCCGCAGTTGGGGCAGCGCCTATTCTTCCCTGCAGGCCGCGCTTCAGGACGCCGGCGCTGATGGCGCGACGGTCTGTGTCGCCGAGGGCACGTACCAACTTGGCTCCGACCGTTCGGCGTCGTTTGTTTTGCAACCCGGCGAGCGCGTCTATGGCGGATTCAGTGGCAACGGCCCGGAGCGCGACCCGAATAAATATGTAACCGTGCTGGATGGCAACCACGCCTATCATGTGCTGGTTGGCGCCAATGGCGCCGTGCTCGACGGTTTCATCATCACCGGCGGATACGCCAACGGCACAGGCTACGACGGCCAGGGCGGCGGCCTGATCGATTATCAACGTGGTCCCCAGACCCGACCGAATTCTCCGTTTGCTGCCGGCTTTGCGATGACCATCAGCCATTGTGCATTCAGAAACAATTTTGCCCACGATGGCGGCGCGGTTTACAGCTACGACCGCGCCAGGCCGGTTTTTACCGCGTGTGTGTTTGCTGAAAATCATGCTGATAATGGCGGCGCTGTCCTCGACCGCGTTGGCGTTGTGTCGACGTTCACGAATTGTGAATTTATTGCCAATTCGGCGCGCTGGCGCGGCGGAGCTCTTTATTTCGATTACGGTTCACGCCCTAAACTCACCGGGTGCGCATTTCGCAACAACACTACAGGCGGCCATGGCGGCGCCATTTTCAGCGTCACGCGAGCCTCGCAACTTGAAAACACCATTGTCACGCTCACCAACTGCTCTTTTCTGGGCAACAGCGCTAAAGGCTATGGCGGCGCCGCGAATTTCCACGACAGTTCCATCGCTTACATTACAGACTGCACCTTCACCGACAATCAGGCGGGTTTGGATGGCAAGGCCATCGCCGTGACTGACAACTCAACGCTTCAGTCGCAGAACAACACTTTCAACGGCGATGACGTTTACCAGCAGCAGCCGGAAAATCCCGGTGAAAACGGTCCGCCTCCCGACGGCGGCGGCATGGGCGGTCCCTTTGGCCCGGGCTTTTAAACCGGATCTGCTACCAGATAAAAAGGCGAAATTCGTAAAACGGGCTTCAAGATTGCCAACTAAATGAGAGTCCACAAAACACAGGCTACAAACCAAGGAAAAAGTAAAAGTTAAAAAGTAAAAAGCCCTGGCATTTCCTGCCGGGGCCGGTTCTTGTTAGTCTTCATAACCTATCACCTAGCGCAATATCACTGCCGTGCCGTAACAGAACACTTCCGACGATCCGTGATATCCACCCAGATCGCCCGTGTCGTAACGCACACCGACCACGGCGTTGGCCCCCAGTTCCACCGCGTGCTGAATCATCATCGTGTAAGCTTCCTGCCTCGCCTGTTCACACATGCGCATGTAACGGATGTTGTTGCCGCTCAGCAGGCCTTTAAAGCCACGCGCAATCACCTGCCAGACCGTAGGCGTCCGCACCACGATGCCGCGCACCAGTCCTTTGTATTCAAGTATTTCCTTGCCTTCAATATTGTTTGTCGTTACCACGATCATGCTAGATTCTCCAGGGGTGCGATAAAGATCTTTATCGCTTTACCACCTGTATATGTTAAAATGTTAGTTCGCATCTGTCGCGGTTCTGGAGAAATGAGGAAATATGACTGCCGCCACACACACGCATATTGAATCCGTCCTCAATGAAAAACGCCTCTTCGAACCACCTGTTGATTTTGTCGCCGCGGCACGCCTGAATTCGCGCGATACTTATGAGCAGCTTTACCGCCAGTCCATTGATGAACCGGAAAAATTCTGGGCCCGCATGGCCGGCGAACTCTCCTGGTTTGCGCCATTTAACCGCGTGCTGGACTGGTCAAACCCGCCGTTTGCCAAATGGTTCATTGGCGGCAAAATCAATGCCGCGTGGAATTGCCTCGACCGCCAAATCGAGGCCGGCAAAGGCGAGAAGATCGCGCTATATTGGGAAGGCGAACCCGGCGACGCACGCACCTTCACATATTACCAGCTTTACCGCGAAGTCTGCCGTTTCGCCAACGCCCTTAAAGTCTGCGGCATCAAAACCGGCGACCGCGTTGCCATTTACATGCCCATGATCCCCGAAGCCGCCGTCGCCATGCTCGCCTGTGCGCGCATCGGCGCAATTCACACCGTCGTGTTTGGCGGATTCGCCGCCGAAGCCCTCGCCGACCGCATCAACGATGCTAAAGCCGTCGCCGTCATCACCGCCGACGGCGGATGGCGCCGCGGAAAAATTGTCGAACTCAAAAAAAACGTCGATGAAGCACTCGTCAAAACACCAACCATCAAACATTGCTTCGTCGTCAAACGCACCGGTCAGCAAATTTCCATGACTCCCGGACGAGACGTCTGGTTTGAGGACGCCATTGCCGGCATGGAAGGCGATTGCCCCGCAGAAGAACTCGACAGCGAACATCTGCTCTTTATCCTCTACACCAGCGGCACCACCGGGAAACCCAAAGGCGTCGTTCATTCCACCGGCGGCTACCTGCTCGGCGCGTACCTGACCTGCAAATACATTTTCGATCTGCGCGATTCGGATATTTATTGGTGCACCGCCGACATCGGCTGGGTCACTGGCCACAGTTACACCGTTTATGGGCCGCTTTTGTGCGGGGCAAGCGTGGTGATTTATGAAGGCGCTCCGAATCAACCTGATCTGGACCGCTTCTGGGCCATCATCGAAAAATACAAAGTCAACGTTTTCTACACCGCCCCGACGGCCATCCGCGCGTTCATCAAGTGGGGCGAGGAATATCCCAACAAACACAACCTTTCCAGCCTGCGCCTCCTGGGAACGGTCGGCGAGCCGATCAATCCCGAGGCGTGGATGTGGTATCAGCGGGTTATCGGACGGGAAAAATGTCCCATCGTCGACACTTGGTGGCAAACCGAAACCGGCTCGATCATGTGCTCGCCCCTGCCCGGCATCACGCCGACCAAACCCGGAAGCTGTGCGATTCCTTTCTTTGGCGTGGACCTCGCCGTGGTCGATCGCCAGGGCAAAGAAGTTAAGCCCAACACCGGCGGCTTTCTGGTGATCCGCAAGCCCTGGCCCAGCATGCTGCGCACCGTTTATGGCGATGATGAGCGTTTCAAAAAACAGTACTGGAGTGAAATTCCTCCGTTCTATTTCACCGGCGACGGCGCACGCCGCGATCAGGATGGCTATTTCTGGGTCATGGGCCGCGTCGATGATGTGGTCAACGTCGCCGGCCACCGGTTGGGAACCATGGAAGTCGAAAGCGCGCTGGTCGCCCATCCCAAGGTGGCCGAAGCCGCCGTCGTCGGAAGACCCGATGAAATGAAGGGCCAGGCCCTGGCGGCATTTGTGACGCTTAAAACCGGTCATCAGCCTGGCGAAGAACTTAAAGCAGAACTCAAGGCGTGGGTCACACGCGAAATCGGCGCCATCGCCCGCCCCGACGACATCCGCTTCAGTGAAGGCCTGCCCAAAACGCGTTCCGGCAAAATCATGCGGCGGCTGCTGCGCGACATCGCCGCCGGCAAGGAATCCATCGGTGACACCAGCACGCTCGAAGACTACACCGTTCTGGCCAAACTCCGCGAAGAGCAGGAGTAGTCGCCACGATTTCGTGGCGCGGTGTTCGGTATTCAGTTTTTGTTTCTGCTTGTCGGCTTTTTATTGTCGGATAAGATGTCGCCATGAGTGAAACAAAACGCTATAAAAATGCTCCTGTTGTAGAAGCATTGATCAATGTTTCAATACCTGCCCCTGATGCCGCTTCTCCACCACCACTGGATCAATTTCTAGCTGGAATCGGGCAATCCTACAAACTATTTGCTGCCCTAGGGAATAACCAGTTACAAGTTACTCCACAACCGGGGCAATACGATGTCCACCTGCAGATAAAGCATACCGGCTGGTCTTACCTGGCGAATGACGGCAAGTTCGCTCTTCAGGTTCGGCCAGATGGAATATCTTTAAGCCGATTAACGCCTTATGAAAATTGGGAAGCTTTAAGAGATGAATTCATTAAAATTTGGAATGACTATCAGACTAAAATGAATGTTAAAGCAATTACAAAAATTGAGGTTAGATATATCAACCGATTTGAATTTCCGTTGCCAATGGGTGATTTAAAAGATTACCTTCTTACAGTGCCGGAAATTGCCAAAGGATTACCCCAGGCTATGGCTGGATTTTTAATGCAGGTTATGCTCGCTTACCCAGATATAGAGTCGTGGTTGACTTTAAATGAAACAATCTTGCCGCCGCATAGAGAAGATGGCGTATCGATTATGCTGGACATCGATCTTTTTCGAGAAAAGGAAATTCCGATAGACTTTTTTGACTTGCTTGAATCTCTTCGTAGGCGTAAAAACGAAGTGTTTGAAGCCTGCATTACCGATAAAACTCGGAGATTGATTAGCTGATGCCGACTTTAGCCGCACATAATTCTTTAGAATCGCGCAATTATGAACTATGGCAGACGAGCGATTATGCCGATTCGCTCCTAGACAGGAGTTCGCCAGCTCGTCAAGAATTGGCACAACAATTCCGGGAAGTGGTTGAACTTCAGCGACAAGCCACCTACTTGAAAACAGAGGCTCACTTTAGAAGGTTTGCTCAGCAATGGAAGAACGACTGTGCACATATTTCCTCTGTACTTCAATCCTCGCAACATCCTGCCTATCAGCAAATCATAAGAATGGGGCGGCCTGTTATTCCATTTTTGCTTGCTGATCTTGTTCGCACTCCCGCATATTGGTTTTTTGCGCTTCGCGAAATCACTGGCGAAGATCCTGTGCCTCCATCGAGTCGTGGTAAAGTTCGTGAAATGGCACAGGCTTGGATTCAATGGGGGCGAAGCCAGGGATATAAGCTTTAAATGCCATCGGACCTCGAAGACAAATTTCCTTTGCTTGTGCAAAGCGGCTATCGCGTTACCAGTGAAGCGACAGTTGAATACAACTGTTATGCTTGGGCCATCGGAAAAAATGATTTGCGAATAGATCCCAGTGGCGGTTGTTTTTGGCCCGAACAAATACCATCAGATGGCAGTTTGGATTCATTTAGCAAATTTTTTAATTTGCATGGCTTTGTTCCGTGTGAAACCGAAGCCTTGGAAAGCGGGTTTGAAAAAATTGCCCTTTACGGCAATGCTTATGGCTGCACCCATGCTGCTTTACAACTTCCTTCAGGAAAATGGACCAGTAAACTCGGATATCTTGAAGATATCGAACACAACAGTCTCGATGGGTTAGCTTCCCCGGAATATGGTGTTGTGATTCGCTTTATGAAACGGGCAAAATCATAGTTTTTACAACGAAGCCACGCAGGTCCCATAAAATTTTCTAGCCGGATTTTTCTTGCTCCCTTCATTATTCATTTGCTACGCTGCTCCGTTAGGTTATGGCCTGTCGGATAAGAAACGAAATTAAGTGTTTCTAGGGATTTTCAGCCATGGACGGCGAGAACAAACCGGGAATTAATCTGCCCGCCCGCGTTACCGTAACGCTTCGCGCCGGCGCTTTAATCGCGCTGGCCAACGTCATTTGCGCCGCACTGATCATCTTCGCTTACCTGCAGGTTCATGCCCCGCAAAAAAGCATCAGCGTCGTGGGATATGCCCAGAAGGACATCGCTTCCGATCTGATTATCTGGTCCGCTACCATCACAGGCGATAACGCCAGTCAGGTGCAGGCCTATACCCAGCTCCAAGCCGGCATGAACGCGACGCTCGCCTATCTGCATTCGCACGGTATTTCGGACGAGAAAATACAGATTTCTTCGATCGATACCACCGCCAACTTTAAACGCGATGCGCACGGCAACCAAACCGACCAGATCAGCAGCTGGACCCTCTCTCAGACCATCACGGTCACCAGCCAGGATGTTCAAAAAGTTGCTGATGTCAGCCGCCAGATCACGGACCTGATAAAGTCCGGCGTGCAAATCACGTCAAACGATCCGCAATTTATTTACACCAAACTTGCCGATCTGAAGCTCGTGATGCTCGCCATGGCCACCGCCGACGCCCGGGCCCGTGCCAACCAGATTGCCTCCAACAGCGGCGGTGCACTTGGCCGCATCATCGATGCCAACATGGGCGTGTTTCAGGTCAATCCGCTTTATTCCACTGACGTTTCCAGTGAGGGCAACAACGATACGACGTCGTATCAAAAAACCATCATGGCCGTCGTGCACGCCGATTTTTCTCTTCAATAATCGGCAGTGCGAAGTCATTAAAAAATTCTTGTTTCGTTCATCTGTTTACCTGATCCGGATCCACCCGATCTTGGCGCAGCGCCGTCTGATAACCCCCGATTGCGCAGAATTGCCTAGGCCTCTGCAATATTTCTTCCGATAAATGTCATAGTCCCGCGGGTTTTTGCCGTCCCAGCGTCCGTGGAGATTCCGATAATCCGGCCGAGGACTTTTTAGCAGGTGCGCTTATGTCAGCACGTTTGAAACAGGCACAACATTCCGCGGTTCTGGATATCCGCCATGAAACCATCCTTTTGCACCAGCCTCGGTCTACTGTCAGGCTCTCTGAAATTATCGGTCCCTTAAGTTATGCCATTGATCTTGCTGAAGGGCATCCCGCCGGCCATACCCTGCGCAGTTGCTGGATCGGCATGCACATCGGCGAGCGAGTCGGCCTGGATTCCGAAAAACTCTCTGATCTGTATTTCACTCTTCTGCTCAAAGACATCGGCGGCACCGGAATTTCCAGCCGGATTCATACGCTTTTCACCAACGATGACATTAAGGTCAAAAGCCGGTATCGGCTCGTGGATACATATAACTTCGGACAGGCGCTCCGTTTTCTCTGGCAAAACGTCGCGCCGCGCGACTCTTTCTTCAAACGCCTCGGCAAAATAGCACAGCTCGCGCTGCAGGGCCGGCAGATTCAGCGCGGCCTGATTAAATTTCGTGCGCAGCGCAGCATCGCACTCGTCGCCCGCATGGGCCTCTCTCTTGGCGTCGCCGACGGTATTCGCTGCCTGGACGAGCATTACAACGGTCATGGCGAACCGGAACAGAAAAAAGGCGACCAGATTCCCATTGCCAGCCGCATCGCCTTGCTGGCGCAGGTTTTTGATCTTTATCATTCTTCCACTTCGCTTAAAGAGGTGCTGAATCATATTCGCCTGCTCAGCCGCACGTGGTTTGATCCCGTGTTTGTGAGCGCTTTGGAAGGCCTTGCTGAAGAACGCACGTTCACCGATCCGCTGCGCAACTGCGACATTCTGCATCTTGTCCGCGACCTGGAACCCGCGGAATATATTGTGCAGATTGACGAAAAGCAGCTTAACAACGTCGCCGAAGCTTTTGGCGAGGTCATCGACGCCAAAAGCACCTATACCCACGGCCACGCCGTTCGTGTGGCCAATTACGCCCAGCTTATCGCCAGAGAAATGGGGCTGCCGGAAGACGACGCCCGTCTGCTCTATCGCGCCGGTATGCTGCACGACATCGGCGTACTGGGAATCAGCAATTCGATCCTGGATAAGCCCTTCAAACTCGGCGCGGATGAATGGCGTCGCGTTAAATTCCATCCGGTTTTTTCCGAACAGCTTTTGAAGCGCGTGGATGGCGTTTCCGAACTGGCCTTCCTCGCCGGCGCGCATCACGAACGGCTTGACGGCAATGGCTATCCGCGCGGGTTGAAGGCCGACGAAATTCCGCCGCACGCCAGAATCCTGTCATTGGCCAGCGCCTTTGATGCAATTTATCACCCTCGGGCCTATCACCCTACGCGAACCTGCGACGAAACGCTGGCGATTCTGGAGGAGCAGCGCGGGCTGGCCTACGACGGCGAATGCCTTGACGCCCTGCGCCGTGCCCTGAAAAAAGAAGCTTCTACAATCGAACTTTTTGAAACCGTCTGAGTTCAGCGACACAGATCATAGAGGCTGCGGAGAGGAAAAAATCTCTCCGGTTTTTCTCTATTAGGCTTTGTGTCTTCTGTGGTTAAGTTGTGTTTACCGCACGATCATCACCGGCGGCGGGCTTTGAATAACAGCCGCATGGATCAACGGACCGCGATATATCGGCGG
>Ga0335074_10004615_pt1 | contig 18994 bp, 14 predicted proteins | sample Lox_Sample_23_FD_206715 | JGI IMG/M metagenome (GOLD analysis project Ga0335074, IMG submission 206715) | Soil microbial communities from Loxahatchee National Wildlife Refuge, Florida, United States - Lox_Sample_2.3 | ecosystem: Environmental > Terrestrial > Soil > Wetlands | place: USA... | reverse complement strand
CCGCATCGGCGTCGATCTCGTATCCGAAGAACTCCGGGACTGGATCGACACAAATCCGACACGAGCCCGTCGGCAACCACAGCCGGCGGCAACCCCTCAATAAGCACCGCCGAATACAGGAGCCTCCCGAGATGGCTGAACCCCTCCCACGAGCCGGCCGGACACGGTCTGCCCGACGGTCCGCCCGTGCCCTGCTGGTGGCCGCAGCGATACTCACGGTTGTATTCAGCGGGCTGTTCATGTCCCGCCCGGCGTCCGCCGCCACGAGTGCCCCGGCCGTGCCGTCGGCCACCTCCGCGTCCGCCGCCACCTCCGCGCGCAGTGCCACCTCCGCACAGGCTGCGCCGTCGGCGAAGACCGCCGAGACGGCTGAGACCGCCCAGTCCGCCCAGACCGCCCAGACGGCCAAGGCCGCACCCGTCGTGCTGCTGGCCGCCGGCGGCAGGAACGCGTTGCTGCATCCCGACGGCGGAGTCTGCAGCGTGCCCGGGATCGGCGACATCGGCGCACTCGCGGGCCTGTGCAATGAGGGTTCGTCCGGCCTCGGCGGCGAGCTGAACAACATTTGCACGCCCGGCACGCCGCAGCCGGAGCAGGCCACGTCGGGCATCAACTCGCTGATCACCACGCCCGGCAGCCAGCCGACCGGGGTGACGCTCTACGACCACTACAACATGGCCGGGCAGTTCTGGGCGGCCTACGGGCTGCAGTGCTCGGACATGACGTCGCTGATCGGCAACAACGTTGCCGGCATGGTCTTCGACATGGCTAAATCGCTGGACCGGGTCACGATCACGGTGTACCAGTCGGCGGCCGGGTCCAACATCCTGAGCTGGCTCAGCAGCTCGGTGGTCAACCTGATCAAGGCGCTCGGCAAGGCGATCTACTTCCCGTTCCTGGCACCGGTCGTGATTATCGGCGCGATCTGGCTCGCCTGGCAGGGCCTGATCAGAAAGCGGGCCACCCGGACGATCGAGGGCACGATCTGGATGGTCCTCGCCTGCGCCTTCGCCATCTGGCTGATCGGGCAGCCGCAGGACTTCACCGACGTCGGCACCACCGTCTCCAATGGCGTTACCTCTGTGCTCAACACGGCGTTCGCCAACCTGCCGACCGACGCCACCACCGGCGTCGGCAGCAACTGCCTGCCGATCCAGCAGAACGACCCAGACTCGGTCACGGCCAACTACGCGTTCACCTCGGGCAGCGGTCTGGTGGACCAGAACGCGAACGAGCTCTGGTCAGTCCTGGTCTGCAAGCCCTGGCTGGTCGGCGAGTTCGGCACCAGCCAGTATGCGCCGCTCGGCTCGGCCGCCGCCAACACCAACGTGGTGAACGAGTACGGCCGCTCCCTGCTCTTCGCCCAGGCGGTGGCGACCAACGAGACGTCCTCGCCCGCGCTGACCCAGGAGAAGCAGGCCGTCTACAACGGCATCGCCATGCGCCTGCAGACCCAGGATCCCGCCGTTTACTCGCTGTTCCAGGGCGATCAGTGGACGACCCGGCTCGAGATCGGTTTCACCGCGCTGTTCGCCGCCATCGCGGCGGGGCTGCTCGTCCTGCTGATCGCGCTGACCTTGATCATCTTGAAGCTCGGCTTCCTGCTGCTGCTCGTCGCCGGGCCCTTCTTCCTGATCGTCGGGGTGCACCCTGGGTTCGGCCGGGTGGTCGCGATCCGCTGGTTCGAGATGCTCGTCGGCGTGCTGCTGAAGCAGGTGGCGGTCGCGCTCGTCCTCTCGGTCCTGCTCTACTGCTACTCGCTGATCATGAGCACCACCGATCAGCAGCTCCCCTGGGCGCTCAAGATCATGATGATCTCGCTCGTGACGGTGGCGGTGTTCATCTACCGCAAGCCGTTCCAGCATCTGTTCTCCTCGGTCGGCTACGGCATGCTCGGCGCCAACGAGCGGGCCGAGGTCTCGTGGCGCGAGTCGGCGTTCGGGTTCCGCCGGGTGTCCGCCACGGCGGCGGGCACCGTCATGCCCGGCGCGGCCGCGTCCCGCGCGTCCCGCTGGGCACGCCGCACCGCAGCCGATAGCACGGGAGCCGCCGACGGCACCGGGACCGGCGCCGCCGAGGGCGGCGTCCGCGCAACCTCCTCGGACGGAATGCCGGGCGGACCGACGGCCGACAGCCACTCCGCCGCCCGTCACTGGCCGGCCGCCGGCGTCGGCACCGGACGGACGGCGCCGCCGCTGCCGCTGCCGACCAACGGCGCCCCGCCGGCCGCGAACGGCGGTTCGGCGGGCTGGGCCAGAGGCGGCGGCGGGGCGGGCGGCGGCTCGCGCGGCCCCGCGCAGCCGCCTGTCCGCACCACTGGCCCGATGCCCGCCGCGCCCTCGCCGCCACCCCGGGCGACGCCGTCCGCCTCGCGGCAATCGGGGACGTCGCGGCCCACGGCGACGCGGCCCACGGCGACGCGGACGGCGTCGACGCCGCCGGCCCCGACGCAGTCGACGCCGGCGCCCGCACCGCCGTTCTGGTCGCGGTCCCGCCGTCGGCCCCAGTAGCGGAGCCGGCCATGGAACTCTCTCCTGGCAGGCAGCGGCTGCTGTTTGCCGTCGTCGTCATCGGGCTCGTCGCCCTCGGCATCTTCGTGATCCGCGGCCGGAACGACGGGAACGAGGCCGCGCCGACCGCGACTCCGACCCCGACGCAGAGCGCGACCGCCACGAGCGGGGCGGCTACCGGGGCACCGGCCCCGGCATCGTCGCCCGCCACATCGTTGGCCGGCGCCACGCCGTCCCCCACGGCGGGGGGCGCGAACATCTATCAGTGGCTGCCGTTCACCCAGTCGGACCTCACGGCCGCGGCCACGACCACGCTCGCCTTCGCCAACGTCTACGCCAACACGAGCTACACCGAGACGAAGGCCGCCTACGCCGCCAAGCTGGCCGGGCTCACCAGCTCACAGGAGGCGGCGACGCTCGTGTCTGACTTCGAGTCGCCCGAAATCGCCGATACCAGGACGACGGACAAGCAGGTAGCAACCGGAACCCCGACGATCGACGCGATCAACTCGTTCGGTCCGGAGGCCCCGGAACCAGCTGGCCCGCCGTCGATCACGTTCGAAGTCACCATCGCGCAGAAGCTCGTCTCGACCTCGGGCACGGATACCAGCTCACCGGAGTACACCATCACGACCGTCTCGACCGCGACCGGCTGGCAGGTCCAGAACATCCAGCTCGCCTCGCTAGGCAACCAGTGAACCGCCGCGCGGCCGGGCCGACGATTATCGGCATCGCCCTCGCTTTCCTGCTCTGCCTGCTAGTGGTGCCGATGCTGGTGGTGGGCGGTACCGCCATGCTGTTCGCCGGCGGTGATGGATCGTCCTGCGGCTCCACCGGGGCCGCGGCCGTGCAGCCGACGGCCAGCACCGTCGCCGCGAACTCGATCCCCGCCAACTACCTGCACTGGTTTCAGTTCGTCGGTCTCCAGTACAACGTGCCGTGGACGGTCCTGGCCGGCATCGGGAAGGTGGAGAGCGACGACGGCCAGACCAGTCTGCCCGGGGTGACCTCCGGATCCAACGCGTTCGGTGCGGCCGGGCCGATGCAGATCGGCATCCGCGGCGCCTCGGGCGACGCGTGGGCCACCTACGCCACCGTCGAGGACGGCAACCCTCCCGCCAGCGTGTACGACCCGGCCGACGCGATCGCGGCCGCCGCCAAGTACCTCGTAGCGCATGGGGTGCAGCAGAACGTCCCCCAGGCGATCTTCGCTTACAACCACGCCGACTGGTACGTCCAGGAGGTCCTCTCCTGGGCGTCGACGTACGCCAGCGGCGGTTACACGATCTCCGAGGTCACGCCGAACGGCGACGGCACCGCCGATGACAGTGTCCTGTCCAGCACCACCTGCAAGGAGGACAGCGAGCTGGCCTCGTTCGTCGCGCCCAACGCGATCGTGGCCAGCGCCGTCACCTACGCCGAGGACCAGCTCGGCAAGCCCTACCTATGGGGCGGCACCGGGCCGGCCGCGTTCGACTGCTCGGGGCTGGTCATGATGGCCTACGAGTCGGCCGGCGTCACGATCCCGCGGACCTCGCAGCAGCAGTGGAAGCTCCTGCCGCACGTCCCCGCCTCCAAGGTGCTCCCCGGTGACCTTGTTTTCTTCGCCGGCGGAGATGGCAGCGTGAAGGCGCCGGGACATGTCGGCCTGGTGGTCGGCAAGAACACGATGATCGAGGCGTACGCACCAGGCACGCCGATCCGCGTCTCCGCGTTCGGCACGCCGCAGTCGGCGCCGGGCGACGCCGCCGTCGTCGGCTACGCCCGCCCCTGGAGTAACGCGAACTCTAATACGTAAGTTTCGAGGCGTATCGCACCATTTGGGCGGTTTGATCCTTCGGCAGGGCCGGTGATGCTAGCCTGCTTATCGGTAACTCTCTGCATGAAAGGTGCTACCGTGCGCGTTTCCAAGCGGGTTTGGCTGACCGGGGCCGGAGCCCTCGCGGCGACCATGACCGCTGCGGCCTGCCTGGCCGCGGCGGCCGCGGGAGGCGTGCAGCCGCCGCCCGGGGCGTCGATCGCCGAGGTAGCGGCGACCACCTCCGCCACCTCGGCCGAGCTTGCGTCTGGCGCCTCTGCTACGGCGGCCGCCGCGCTTGCGGCCGGGACCTCCACGCCGTCGGCGGCCGCGCGCGCCGCCGACCCCGGCACGGCGTCAGCCGCGCTCTCCGCCGACCCGGCCACCGCCGCGGCCCCCGCCCTCCCCGCGCTGGCCGGCCCGATGGTCGCGCTCGGCGACTCGTACACGGCCGGCGCCCTGCTGCCGACCGACCTCAGGGACAGGCCGCTGGGCTGCCTGCGCTCCCCCCGGGCCTACCCGGTGCAGGTGGCGGCCGCGCTCGGCGCGTCGCTGACCAACGTCGCCTGCCCGAGCGCGGGGGTCGCGGACATGACCGCCGCCCAGCGGACCGGCCTCGGCACCAACCCGCCGCAGTTGAACGCGCTCGCCCCCGACGACTCGCTGGTCGTGCTGACGCTCGGCGGCGACGACATCGGCTTCATGAACGTGCTCGACGAGTGCATGGAGCTCTCCTTCACCGATCCGTGGGGGAGCCCCTGCCGGGCGCACTACACGAGCGGCGGCACCGACCAACTCGCCGCCCTGGTCAAGGCCGAGGCGCCGAGGATTACCGCTGTGCTGTCGGACATCGCCGCGCGCGCCCCGCAGGCGCGGATCGTGGTGGTCGGCTACCCGGACATGTTCCCGCTCGGCGGGGGCTGCTGGCCGGCGGTCCCGATCACCGACGGCGACATCGGCTACCTGCGCGGCATCGAGCTCCAGCTGAACGCCATGCTCGCCGCCGACGCCGAGGCGGCCGGGGCGACCTTCGTCAACACCTACACGCCGACGATCGGCCACGACTTCTGCCAGCCGGAGACGATCAGGGACGTGGAGGGCCTGCTCCCCGGCTCCCTGGCCCTGCCGTTCCACCCCAACGCCCGTGGCCAGGCGGCCATCGCCGCCGCCGTCCTAGCCGCTCTCAGGACGTCCTAAGTACCCGGGGCGGGGCGGGATCGTCGCGAAGGCCCGCTGAGTCTCCTGCAGGCCGCCCTGACGGTCAGCGCGCCCACGCTTGAGGACATCTACCTGCGCTTCACCGGCACCGACGATCCCACGGGCACGGCTGGCACCGCCGGCAGGTCATCCGCGAGGGAACCAGGGGCACCCCGGTCATGAGGGCGCTCGGCCTGGTGCTCGTGCAGCTGCGCTACGAGCAGAGGGTGTTCTGGCGGAACATCGGCGCGGCGTCCTTCGCCTATGCCGCCTACGCCCCCACCCCGGGCGCGACCTTCTCGTGGTGGCACGTAGCGGTAGTCGCCGTCTGGGGAGCCGCCGCCTTCCTGTTCGCCCTCCGGTACTTCCGCTGGTCAGACAAGTAGTCACGAGCCGAGCGACCGGCTGTCGCCGCCGTCTTACAAGAACCCCGATCGTGTTCGGCTTACGGGGTGCCGTCACGGCCGACGGTCGTCAGCCAGATCGTCAACTCGCTGGCGAGCCGCCGGCGGACGCGTTCGCCGTAGGCGGTGGCAGCAGCCCGCGATCAGCCCAGGGTCGTCCCGGAGGAGAGCGGAAGCCTCGGCCTGGCGGGCAGGGAAGGACGCCATCCGTATCGGGTCGGTGACCGGCACCGCGTCGAGCCGATGCGCCGGACAGGCATGGACAGCATGGCGGCTCCGTTCTAGCGCGGCCAGAAGCCGCCCGTGATCAAGCTGATCAAGCAGGGTCTCCTGATCGTGCAGTTTCCTGCCCTCCAAGTTGGCCTGCGCCTGCAGATCGCGATCGATAGGGACTTCGGGTCCGGCGTAGCGTCAATCTAACCCGCGGGATGCTACTGCGCCTATCCCGCCATGCCTGCGACGAAGGCGACGGCGGCGGCGCGGAACTCGGGCGACATCAGCGCGCCGAAGTGGTCGCCGGGCACCGTCAGCCAGGTCGCGTCGGGCAGGGGCGCCGCGGTGTCGAAGGCGTCGTCTTCGGCTCCGGACACGATCAGGGTGGGGTTCGCCGGGATGTCGGTGCTCGCGTCGAACGGCTCGGTCACCAGCGCCTTGAGCAGCAGCAGCGTCTGCTCCCGGTCCAGCCAGGGCAGTGCGACCATGCTGGCCCAGTCCCTGGTATCCGGGTCGGGTGCCTCCGACTCGCCCCGCGCGACCGCGCCCACCAGGTCGATGTCCGTCCCGGCGAGCGTGTCGACCGGGCTCAGGCCGCCGAGCACCAGCCGGCCGACCCGGCCGGTCGCGGCCAGGGTCCAGGCCAGCCGGGCGCCCAGGGAGTAGCCGATCACGTCCGCCCGCTCCTGGCCGGTCCCGTCGATCACCGTGACCAGGGCCGCTACGACCGCGCCGACCGAGACCCGGCCGGGATCGGCCGCAGGGCACGAGCCGTGGCCGGGCAGGTCGACCGCGACTGCGCCGCGGCCCTGCGCGGCCAGCGCGGCGGGCCAGCCCGGTTCGATCCAGTCGAGCGCAGCGCTGCGGGTGAACCCGTGCACCAGCAGAACCGGGCGGTCACCGGCGAACCGGTGTACGGCCAGCATGAGATCCTGTGTCATGTTTGGGTGGACGAGCGGGCGACCCGCAAGTCATCGGTCACCCCCGCCTGCGGCGGCCGATGCGGCCGGACCGAGCGATCTTGATGCCCGCTAGGTCCCTGCCCCGCGCAGGCAGATCGGCGGAAAAGACCAGCGACCGCCGTGAGCAGCCGGAAAAACCGACCCGTTAGAGCGGATGACGAATGTCGAACCAGCACTGTCAGCTTAGAGAGGTTGAAAGGCCAGGATCCGTTCGTTAGGGCGACGAGGGTTCGAGGCTGAGGCCTGTCTGGCCGAGGAGGGCATTGATGAGGTCGGGTCGGCGCTGGATACTGCGGAGGCGGCTGCGGACCATGGCCTCCAGTTCGCAACGCCTCGAGCTGGGCCTCGCCGAGCCGGCACGGGCTCCCGCCCGGGCCCTTCGACGCCAGCGACTCCAGCCCGCCGGCCCGCCAGGCGCGCCGCCACTGGTACACCGACTTCGTGCTCACCCGCAGCGACCTGGCGATCTGTGCCGGGTCCGTGTCCTGGGCGAACAACTCCGCGCCTGCAGCCGCACCTTCTCCCGCCGGGCCCGCCCCCGGCCGTCAGCCCGCCGCCATCGGCGTACCTCACGAGCCAGTCATAACTTCGCCAGCCGCACGAATCACGCAGGCTCGCAGGGCACAACCGATCCGGTATCACACCTCAACCTTTTCAACCTCTGTAAGTGTGGCTTCCAGGCAGGCCTTCATCGGGGTCGTTTGTCATAGGGGCGAGATATTATTCGATTATAAGTTTCAGCGTCTGAAGAGAGGAGGAACCCTGATGGAACACGAGCCCGGCCAAGACCCGGAGCACGACGGCCCGGCCGGCCCGCAGCCGCCCCCGGGTTCCTCCCAGCCCGCGGGCGGCTCTCCCGGGCCCGGCGCCTCACCTGGCGGCGCCCCCGGCGCAGGCGCCGATGCCGGGGCCGGGGCCGGGGCCGGGGCCGGCGGCGGGGCTGAGGGCGAGAGCGTCTTCGGCCCGTGGGACGCGTTGGAGGGGACGCTGGGGGCGGCGAGGGAGCGGGAGGAGCTGCTGGCCGGGTTCGCCCCGGGCGGCGTCTGGGACCGGCATGCCCCCGGGCCGGAGCTGGCCGCCGCCGTGGCGCGGGCGGCCGGTGCCGATTGGCGGTGCGGGCTGGCGACCGGGCCGGAGCTGGTCGGGCTGCTGCGGGCGATGGCGGCGCTCCAGTCCTGGTCGGGGGCGGGGCTGCTCGGGGTGATCCGGGCGCTGATCCGCGACGACGACCCGGCGTTCCTGGGCCGGTCGCGGCACGGGGACCTGCCCGATGAGTGGGACGAGTCGCTGGTCCACGAGATCGCGCTGGCGCTGGCGGTGTCGGCGCCGTCGGCGGGGAAGACGGCCCGGGCGGCGTGGGAGCTCGGGGCGCGGCTGCCGGGGGTGGGGCTGCTGCTACGGGACGGGACGCTGGACCTGCCGCGGGCGAGGCTGGTCGCGGAGGTCTTCGGGGAGCTGTCCGACGAGGACGCCGCCACGGCCGAGGGGCTGCTGCTGCCCCGGCTGGCCGAGCCGCCCCGCAAGACCTACACCCAGGTCGAGCGGCTCGCGACCGCGATCGCGGCCGGGGTCGACCCGGGCCTGGCCGAGCGGCGGCGCAGGGCGGCGGAGCGGCGCCTGTCGCGGGTGGTGATGTTCCGCGAGCCCGCGGGGACGGCGGCCCTGTGCGGCCGGGACCTGCCGGCCGACGAGACGCTGGCCGCGTTCGCCCGGGTGAGCGCCCGCGCCGGGGTGTACAGGGAGTCGGGGGCGTTCCCGGGGGAGGGGATGGACCGGCTGCGGGCGACCGCCTACCTCGACATCCTCAACGAGATCGCCGCCGCCGACCGGATCGCGTACGGGCGGCTCGTCCCCGAGACCGCCCCCACCGACGCCGACGCCCCCGACATCCCGGACGCCCAGGACGCCCCTGACGGCCCCGATGCCCCGGAGGCCGAGGCCAGCCTCGACGGCGACGGCGTCGACGACGCCTCGGACGGCACGGTCGGCCGGGGCGGGTCCGACTGCCCCTGCGGCGAGTGCGACGGCCGGTGCGCACCGCCCGACGACGGCGACCTCCCGGACAATAGCGACTTCCCGGACGACGGCGACTTCCCGGACGACGGCGACTTCCCCGGCGGCGACTTCCCCGGCGACGGCGAACCCGGCGACGGCGAACCCGGCGACGGCGAACCGGGCGGTCCCGGCAGCAGCGGCCCGCGAGGCGGCGGCGAGCCGCCCGCCCCCGGCGGCAGCGCGGGACCCGGCGCCGACGGCGACCGCGGCTCGCGCCGCGACCAGGGCCGCCCACCCGGCGGCCACGCCGGACCCGATCCCGGCACCGGCCCGGATCCCGGCCCCAGCCCCGGCGACGCTCGTCGCGGCGGCGGGGGAGTCGGCGACGACCAGCGTCCGGGAGCCGCCCCGGCCCCGCCGCGCTCGCCGTTCCTGCGGCCGCCCGACGGGCCCCCGCCGGCCCTGACCGACCTGGTGCTCCCGCTCGCGACCCTGCTCGGCCTGGCCGGGCGGCCCGGCGAGGGACACCGCCTCGGCGCCCTCGACCCCGCCCTGTGCCGCGCCCTCGCGGCCACCGCCGCCCGCAGCCCCCACACCACCATCTGCGTCACCGCCACCGACCCCGACGGCATCGCGATCGGCCACGGCTGCGCCCGGCCCGGCCGGCCCGCCCGCCCGCCCCGCGGGCCCGCCCCGCCGCTGGTCGCGCTCCCCGCCCGCCTCAACCTCACCATCACCGCAGGCCGCCTGGCCGCACTGCGCGCGCAGCCGGGAACCGGGCCGCCCGGGCCGCCCGGGCCGCCGGAGACCGGCTGGGCGCTCGCCCGCCGCGGGCCGGGACCGCCGGGCGACCCGGACTGGTGCGGCCGCTGGGCGCTCACCCTCCCGAGCGGCGTGGAGCTCGGCGTGGACCTGGCGCCCGTGCCCACGTTCGACTGCGACCACCGCCACGAGTCGCGCGCCTACCAGCCCAACGCGACCCTCCGCCACCTCGTCCAGATCCGCGACTACACGTGCACGTTCCCGCCCTGCAACCGCCACGCCCGCGAGAGCGACTTCGAGCACGCGACCCCGTACGACCGGGGCGGCCGGACCTGCGCGTGCAACGCCGGGGCCAGAAGCCGAAAATGTCATCGGATCAAGCAATCGCGGGGCTGGAACGTCACCCAGCCGAAACCCGGCTGGCACCAGTGGACCACCCCCCGCGGCCGCACCTACACCCAAGGCCCGAAGAGGTACCCGGTGTGATCGCCGCGGCTTGGCCGGGTGGGCGGGCATGGCCTGGAGGCGCTGCCGTATGCTCCACTAAGCCCGCGCCACGCCCCCTGACTAGACCCCGGATGACGGTCCTCGGGACTAGGGTTGGATTGTCCGCCGGCGGGGTTTCTAGGAGGATGACGTGACCAGCGATTCGTTCGTGCACCTGCATGTCCACACCGAGTACTCGATGCTCGACGGTGCCGCGAAGATCGCCAAGCTGGCCGCGAGGGCAAGGGACCTGGGCATGCCCGCGGTGGCGATGACCGACCACGGGAACATGTTCGGCGCCTACGAGTTCCAGAAGACCGTCTCGGGCGCCGGGCTGACGCCCATCATCGGGATCGAGGCGTACGTCGCGCCCGAGTCCCGACTGCACAAGCAGCCGGTCTACTGGGGCGACCAGACTCAGCGCAAGGCCGACGAGGCCACCGGCCGAGGCGGCGACGTGTCCGCGTCCGGCTCTTACCTGCACAAGACGCTGCTCGCCGCCTCCGCGCAGGGCCTGCGGAACCTGATGAAGATCTCGTCGCTGGCGTCGCTCGACGGCTACTACCGCAAGTGGCCGCGGATGGACGACGAGCTGCTCGAGCAGTACCACGAGGGGATCATCGCGACCACCGGCTGTCCCTCGGGCGCGGTCCAGACCCGGCTGCGGCTCGGCCAGTACGACGAGGCGCTCAAGGTCGCCGGCAAGTACCAGGACATCTTCGGCAAGGAGAACTACTTCCTTGAGCTGATGGACCACGGCATCCCGATCGAGACCGCAGTCCGCGGCGAGCTGCTGCGCATCGCCAAGCATCTGGGCATTCCGCCGCTGGCGACCAACGACTCCCACTACGTCACCGAGGACCAGGCCGGCGCGCACGACGCGCTGCTGTGCGTGGGCACCAACTCCCAGGTTGACGACCCGACCCGGTTCCGTTTCTCCGGTGCCGGGTACTACCTGCGCACGGCCGATGAGATGCGGGCGCTGAACTCCTCGGATGAGTGGGCGGAGGCGTGCCGCAACACGCTGCTGATCGCGGAGCGGGTGGAGTCCTACAAGGAGGTCTTCGCCCACCGCGACCTGGCCGCCAAGTTCCCCGTTCCCGACGGGGAGACCGAGATGACCTGGCTCCGCAAGGAGGCGCAGCGCGGCGCTATCCGCCGGTACGGTGCCACGGTCCCGGCGGAGATCACCGAGCGGATCGAGTACGAGCTCGGCGTCATCGAGCAGATGGGATTCCCCGGTTACTTCCTCGTCGTCGCCGACATCTGCAAGTACGCGCGGGACAACCAGATCGCGATCGGCCCGGGCCGCGGGTCGGCCACCGGCAGCATGGTCTCCTACGTCACCGGGATCACCGAGCTCGACCCGATCGAGCACAGCCTGCTCTTCGAGCGGTTCTTGAACCCTGAGCGCATCAGCATGCCCGACGTCGACCTGGACTTCGACGAGCGCCGTCGCGGCGACATGATCCGGTACGTCACCGAGCGGTACGGCGAGGACAACGTCTCGCTGATCATCACCTACATGACGATCAAGTCCAAGGCCGCGGTCAAGGACGCGAACCGGATCCTCGGCTACCCGTTCGCGGTCGGCGAGAAGATCACGAAGGCATTCCCGCCGGCCGTGCAGGGCAAGGAGATCCCGCTCGCCGCGATCTTCGACGAGGAACACGATCGGCACGCCGAGGCCGGCGAGCTCCGCTCGATGTACGCCGATGACCCCGACGTCAAGAAGGTCATCGACACCGCCAGGGGCATTGAGGGCCTGATCCGCGGCACCGGGGTGCACGCGGCGGGGGTGATCTTGTCCTCCGAGCCACTGGTGGACGTGATGCCGATCCACCGCCGGGCGGACGACGGCGCCCGGATCACCGGCTTCGACGGGCCGAGTTGCGAGTACATGGGCTCGCTGAAGATGGACTTCCTCGGCCTGCGGAACCTGACCGTGATCTCCGACGCGGTGCTGAACGTCAAGGCCAACCGCGGCATCGACGTGGACATGCTCAAGCTCCCGCTCGACGACGCCAAGGCCTACGAGCTGCTGGCGGCCGGGAAGACGCTCGGGGTGTTCCAGCTCGACTCGACGATGATGCGGGACCTGACCAAGCTGATGGCCCCGGCCCGGTTCGAGGACATCTCGGCCGTCCTCGCGCTCGGCCGCCCGGGCCCGATGGAAGCCAAGTCGCATATCAACTACGCGCTGCGCAAGAGCGGCCAGCAACCGGTCTCCCCGGTCCACCCGGAGCTGAAGGAGCCGCTCGAGGAGATCCTCGGCGAGACCTACCACCTGGTGGTCTACCAAGAGCAGGTCATGGCCATCGCGCGCAAGCTCGCCGGGTACACCCTGGGCGGCGCCGACATCCTCCGGCGGGCGATGGGCAAGAAGAAGAAAGAGGAGATGGACAAGCAGTGGGCCATGTTCTCCTCGGGGATGAAGGACAACGGCTACTCCGCGGAGGCCACCCAGGCGGTCTGGGACGTGCTGCTGCCGTTCTCCGCTTACGGGTTCAACAAGTCCCACACCGCCGGCTACGGGCTCGTCTCGTACTGGACCGCCTACCTCAAGGCGAACTACCCCGCCGAGTACATGGCCGCCCTGCTGACGTCGGTCGGCACCAACAAGGACAAGATGGCCGTCTACCTGGCCGAGACCCGGCGGATGGGCGTCAAGGTGCTGCCGCCCGACGTGAACGAGTCTCAGCTGCGGTTCGCGGCCGTCGGCGACGACATCAGGTTCGGGCTCGGCGCGATCCGCAACGTGGGCGAGAACGTCGTCGACGGGATCATCTCCGCCCGTACCGCCCAGGGCCGGTTCACCAGCTTCAACGACTTCCTGACCAAGGTCCCGCTCCCCGTCTGCAACAAGCGGGTGGTCGAATCGCTGGTCAAGGCGGGCGGCTTCGACAGCCTCGGGCACCCCCGCAAGGGCCTGATCCTGGTTCACGAGCAGGCGGTCGACGCGGTCATCAGCGTCAAGCGCAATGAGGCGATCGGGCAGGACTCGCTATTCGGCCCCATGGACGGCCCGTCGGAAGCGGGCTCGGCGCTCGAGGTGCCCATCCCCGACAGCGAATGGAGCCAGCAGGACACGCTCGCCTTCGAGCGCGAGATGCTCGGCCTGTACGTGTCGAGCCACCCGCTGGACGGGGCCGAGGCGCTGCTCGAGCGCAGCCGTGACCACAGCATCGCCGACATCCTCGACGGCGCGGGCGGCAACGGGAGCGTGCGCATCGCCGGCATCATCACCGCCGTCACCAAGAAGATCACCAAGCAGGGCAACGTGTGGGCGCTGGTCGGGATCGAGGACCACGAGGCCGCCATCGAGGTCGCCTGCTTCCCCAACACCTACCAGCTCTACGTCCAGGCCCTGATACCCGACGCGGTGGTCTCCATCACCGGGAAGATCCGCAAGTCGGAGACGAGCGACGGCAACACCACGGTGTCCTTCAGCGCCGAGTTGCTCGAGGTCCTCGACGTCAGCGCGGCCCAGAACGGGGCGCTCCCGCCGGTCGTGCTCAACGTCCGCGAGGACAGGATCACATCGGGCCTGACCGACGAGCTCAAGCGGATCCTCCAGGCGCACCCCGGCAAGGCGCCCGTTCACATGAACGTGAGCAGGCCGGGCAGGCCCGGCGGGACGCGCCTCAACCTCACGATGTTCAGCATCGAGCCGACCAACAGCTTCATGGCCGACATCAAGTCCCTGCTCGGCCCGACCTCGGTCGCGCAGTAGGGCGGCCGGGGCCTCAGCGGTCGGCCGCGTGGCGGCCGCGTCGCACCGACCGGACGCCGCGGGGCGCGCGGGCCTCCTGGGCCTTCCTCGACAGCTCCTCCGGCAGCCGGGTCAGCGGGTTGGCGGCGCTCGCGACGACGTCCTGCGCCATCTCGGTGACGCGGGACCCGCGCGACCGCGCCGCCCCGCGCAGCAGGTCGAACGCATCGCGCGGGCGCAGCCGGTGCCGCTCCGCGAGCACGCCGATCGCCTGCTCAACCCGGACCCGGGACGCCAGCGCGTGCTCGAGCTGGGCAACCGTGACCGCCAGCCGCTCCGCCTCCTGGGGCTCGTTGCTGACGTCCACCGCCGGCAACGGTCCGGTATTGCTGCGCCGGGGGGCCGGCGGGCCGGGCGGGCGGCGCGGCGCGCCGTCGGCGTCCACCGCCTCGAGCATCCCGGTGTCCTGGGTGACCGCCTGGTCGGCGGCGAACAGGTCCGCGAGCACCATCGCGCTGGTCAGGTCGGAGACGTTCTCCTCGCCGACGACCCAGCCGCGCTCAGCCTTGCGCACGACCACATCGTCGGTCTGCCCGCGCTCGTTTGCCCTGTTTTCGGTCATACCTGTCCCGCCCTCCCCAGACTGGCTACCACCGGCCACCAGCAACACACTATCCGTACAACCTGACCGACCCCGAATTGCGTTCGTGAACAGATTCGTATGCTGGGGAGGGGTAACCCGGGTCCGTTCGGGATGATCGATTTTGACTGTGGTTTCGCAGCGCTTGCTCAGCCAGTGGGGCTGGAGAGCTGCGCGAGCTTCTTCTGCACCTGGGCGGCGGACGGGTTGCACATCGTCGAGCCGTCGTCGAACAGCAGGGTGGGGACGGTCTGGTTGCCGCCGTTGACGCTCATCACGAACTCGGCCGCCGCCTGGTCGAGCTCGATGTCGACCTCGGTGACCTCGATCCCCGCGCGGTTGAGCTGCCGCTTGAGGTTCTTGCAGAATCCGCACCAGGTGGTCGTGTACATCGTGAGCGGCACGGGGATCTCCTCGTTTGTTCTGGGGTCAATCGACTGCTTGCGGGGGTCTTCGGGTGCTTGCAACAACTTTCACCGTCCCGCGCTTCCCGCGCGGGACGGCCATCCCGGCGCGCATGCGGCAAGATGTGACGGATGGACCCCGATGACCTGCTGGCCGCCCTCGACCCCGAGCAGCGCGAGGTTGCGCTCGCCTGCCGGGGGCCGGTCTGCGTGCTCGCGGGGGCCGGAACCGGCAAGACCCGGGCGATCACGCACCGCATCGCCTACGCGGTCGCGACCGGGGTGGCCAACCCCGGGCACGTGCTCGCGCTTACCTTCACCGTCCGCGCGGCCGGGGAGCTGCGCGGGCGGCTGCGCGCACTTGGCGGGGGCGCGGAGAGCGTGCGCGCGGCCACGTTCCACTCGGCGGCGCTGCGCCAGCTTAGCTACTTCTGGCCCAAGGTGATCGGCGGCCGGCCGCCGAAGCTGGTCGAGTCCAAGCTCCCGCTACTCCGGGAGGCGGCCCGTGACCTGGGGCTCTCGGTCGCGGGGGGCGCGCTCGCGGAGGCGGTGACCGAAATCGAGTGGGCGAAGGTCTGCCAGACGCATCCGGACTCGTATGTCTTCGCGGCGGCGGAGGCGGGCCGGTCGCCGTCGGCCGGCCTGGAGGAGGTCGGGCGGCTGTACCAGGCCTACGAGGCGCTGCGCAGGGACCGGCAGCTAATCGACTTCGAGTCGGTCCTCGAGCTGACGGCGGCGATCCTGCTCACCGAGCCGGCCGTCGCCCGCGAGGTGCACGGCACCTTCCGCTACTTCACCGTGGACGAGTTCCAGGACGTCAACCCGCTGCAGAAGCTGCTGCTTGACGCGTGGCTGGGCGGGCGCGAGGAGCTGTGCGTGGTGGGCGACCCCCAGCAGACGATCTACTCGTTCACCGGCGCGACGTCAGAGTACCTGCGCGGGTTCTCGGTCGACTTCCCGGCCGCGTCGGTCGTCCGGCTGGTCCGCGACTACCGGTCCACCCCCCAGGTGGTCGCGGCGGCGAACCGGCTGACGGCCGGGGGCCTGGGTCGGCTCGCGCCGGCCGAGTCGTCCGGTGAGCTGGTAGCGCAACGGCCCGCCGGGCCGGATCCGGTGATGACGCGGTATCCCGACGAGGAGGCGGAGGCGGCCGGGGTCGCGGCCGCGGCGGCGGGGCTGATCAGCCAGCGGGTGCCGGCGAACGAGATCGCCATTCTTTTGCGGATAAATGCCCACATGGAACGGTTTGAGCGGGCGCTGACGGACGCGCAGGTGCCGTACGTCGTGCGCGGCGCCGAGCGCTTCTACGACCGGCCGGAGGTCCGCCAGGCGCTGGTGCTGATCCGCGGCGCGGCCCGGGCCGACGGAGCGGGCACGGACGCGAGCGGGGCGCCCGGGGAGCTGCCCGCCGCCGTCCGGCACGTGCTCGCGTCGGCCGGGCTCACCTCGGTGCCGCCGGCCGCGCGGGGCGCGGTCAGGGAACGGTGGGAGTCCCTGGCCGCGATCGCCGGGCTGGCCGACAATCTGGCCGCGGCCCGGCCGACGGCAACGCTGGCGGAGTTCGCGGCCGAGCTGAGCGAGCGCGAGGACACCGGGCACGCGCCGGTCGCCGCCGCCGTGACCCTGGCCACGATGCACGCGGCCAAGGGCCTGGAATGGGACGCAGTGCTGATCCCGGGGCTCGTTGAGGGCATAATGCCCATCGTGCACGCGAGAACGGCCGAGGCCATCGAGGAAGAACGGCGACTGCTCTACGTCGCGGTGACCAGGGCGCGGGTCCGTCTCGCGCTCTCCTGGGCGCCGGCCCGCACGCCCGGCGCTGAGCCGTCCCGGCAGCGGTCGCGCTTCCTGGCGGCGCTGTTCCCGTCGATGCCGGCCGCGGCGGGCTCATGAGCGACTCCCTGGACAAGCTCCTCGACCTGCTCAACCTGGAGCAGATCGAGGTCAATATCTTCCGCGGCCGGTCGCCCGACGAGACGGTCCAGCGGGTGTACGGCGGGCAGGTCGCCGGGCAGGCGCTGGTCGCGGCCGGCCGGACGGTGCCCGACGACCGGCCGGTGCACTCGCTCCACGCGTACTTCATCCGGCCGGGGGATCCGGCGGTCCCGCTCATCTACAGCGTGGACCGGATCAGGGACGGGCGCTCGTTCACCACCCGCCGGGTGACCGCGACTCAGCACGGCAAGGCGATCTTCGCGCTGTCGGCGTCGTTCCAGCATCCGGAGCCAGGTCTCGAGTTCGCCCTCCCGATGCCCGCCGCGCCGTCGCCCGAGCTGCTGCGACCCAACGCCGAGCGGGTCGCGGAGGCGATGGGGGTCACGCTCCCGGCGCACGTCCGGGAGAGCCCGATCGACGTCCGCTCGGTCGGCCCGATGTCGATCGAGGCGGCGATCGACCCGTCGCTGCGGCCCGCGGCCGACAACCTGGTCTGGCTGCGGGTGAACGGGGAGCTGCCGGACGACCCGCTGCTGCACGTCTGCCTGATGACCTACGCCTCGGATCTCACGCTGCTTGACACGGTCCTCCTCGATCTCGGCCTGAGCTGGCACAACGGGACCGCTGTGGGGGCGAGCCTGGATCACGCGATGTGGTTCCACCGGCCGTTCCGGGCCGATCAGTGGCTGTTGTACGCCCAGGAATCAACATCCGCCTCGGGTGCGCGCGGCCTGGCCCGGGGCGAGGTGTTCACCGCCGAGGGCGACCTGGTCGTCTCCGTGGTCCAAGAGGGCCTCGTGCGCACCCCACGCCACCCCCGCGACTGACGTCGCGGGGCGATTGGCCTGCGCCGGCAAAAGTAATTGGTACAACATGAAACCGCAGGTCAAAAATGTGTTGCCCTGCTGTGAAGCCTCTCATAGGCTATGCGTCATGTCCGTGGGCCAGAGCCAAGACCCCTGTGGAAGGAGGTGCCCCGGTGCTGAACTACACGACTGACGTGACGGCTGCCCCGAGCGGCGCCGAGTTCCCGGGTGCCCGCTCGCCGTGGGCGATGATCCAGGCGCCCCTCCCGTCCGGCGCAGGGGTGGACTATGTCCGCATGCCGAACCTCGTTCCGTTCGCCGCTGCTGCCGACGCGCGTCTCGCCGTCCGGCACGTGCCGGCCATGACGCAGAAGCAGCCCGCTGTCGTTCCGGCGACCGCGCTGCCCACCGCTACCAACCGTAAGCACAACGTCTACAAGACCCGCGTTAACGCCGGCGGCGGTGGCGCATCGGGTCCGCATCCAGAACGGGAACCGGCCTAACTTAGGCCGGTGAGAATCCCCTCAGGCCGCGGACCCGCACACAGGGTCCGTGGCCAGATTTATTTCGCAGGCCCGGTCCCGTCAGCAGACCAGACACAACTGGACCAGCAAGCGAGAGGGGATGGCACCGATGCTGCGGCCCGATGCCTCCGCGAGCGCAACCAGCGCGGCGGGGTTCGAGTCAATATCGGCGAGGTCAGAGGCGGTTGCCGTGATCGACCCGGACATCGACGAGCGCGCCGGACAGGGCGCCACCGCGACCGGGATCGCGATGATCTTCGGTCAGGGCGAGGTTCCAGCCGGGCTCGATCTGCCGTGCGCAGACGACCCTGAGCTGTTCTTCGCCGAGGCGCCTGCGGACGTCGAGGCGGCTAAGGCGCTCTGCCTGGGCTGCCGGGCACGGGAAGTCTGCCTTCAGGGCGCCCTGGAGCGGCGTGAGCCCTGGGGCGTCTGGGGCGGGGAGCTACTCCTGCGCGGCATTATCGTCCCGCGCAAGCGGCCGCGCGGCCGCCCCCGCAAGGCGCCCGCCGACGACCTAACTAGTGCGGCCAAGACCGATGAACAGGCCGCCTAGCCAACGTCTTAACTGACGAACACATCTTCTGGTAATTGATGCGACAAGCACTCATGCCCGACAAACGTACGCACACAATGCGAAGAGGTCTTC
>Ga0335074_10004614_pt1 | contig 19000 bp, 14 predicted proteins | sample Lox_Sample_23_FD_206715 | JGI IMG/M metagenome (GOLD analysis project Ga0335074, IMG submission 206715) | Soil microbial communities from Loxahatchee National Wildlife Refuge, Florida, United States - Lox_Sample_2.3 | ecosystem: Environmental > Terrestrial > Soil > Wetlands | place: USA... | reverse complement strand
TGATGTTTTCGTACAAGTTCTGCTTTATCTGCTCCCAGCCGTGCTCGTGGCCGAGCGGATGAATGAAGGAATCCTCCGGCGAATTCAACCAGACCTGCGACAAAAGCTTCATATTGATAGGCTCCGCGTTCAGCGCGGCGGCGTAATTGGCAATGAGATCCTTAATCGCTTGCGTGTCACTTTCTTCAGAGTGAGCGGGCGACATCCCATACGCAACCGTGACGAGGAGAACGAGCATGGCTGCCGTGGCTCGTGACAGGAGGCGAGTCGCGTTGCCCGTGACGAACTTACACATCGTTCGATTGTCTCTCACGAGCGCTGAATGCGCCCGCGGCGCGACCAAGTAAACTACAGACAAACGGGTTCCTGGTTTGGCGACTGAACCAAAAACACTACCGATCGCGCCGCGTCTCTGGGCGGAGACGAGACGTGTCGGCCAACTGGCTGGACAGGCAGCGTTGTTTCACGCGCAGCGTTGGTTCGCCCGCGAGCGGGCCTGGATCAACGAACAGCAACTGCAGCTCTGCCGCATTCCCGCCGCAACGTTTTTCGAGCAGCAACGTGCGGAGTGGCTGCGGGCGCAATTCGAATTGCTGGGCTGGCGCGCCACGTTGGATCGCGCCGGAAATGTGCTGGCTTGCTTTGGAGCCGAGGAGAATGAACCGCTGGTTATGCTCTCGGCCCATCTAGATACGGTGATTGCCCCAAGCCGTCCTGAGGAGATCTATTTCGGCCCGGACGGGCGGCTGTTCGGGCCGGGCTCGTCCGACAACGGCTCCGGACTGGCGGCGCTGCTCGCGGTGGCCAGAGTGTTGCAGGAGACTGCGGAACTGCATTCATTGGCTTCCTGTTTGTTGCTGGTTGCCAATGTGGGCGAAGAGGGCGAGGGGAATCTGAGCGGGATGCGTTATCTGTGCCGGCCGGCGCCGCAGTTGACGCGTCTGAAGGCCTTCGTCATTTTGGATGGGCCCTCTACGGAACACATCACGGCGCAGGCGCTGGCCAGCCGCCGCTTCGATATCAGCTTTGCGGGTCCCGGCGGCCATAGCTGGAACGACTACGGTACGCCCAACCCGGTGCATGCGCTGAGCGACACCATCAGTTCTTTTACGGAAAGCGCGGAGGCGCGGCTGACAGGACGCCGGAAAGCGCGTTGCTCTTATAATTTCGGCATTATCGAAGGTGGAACCAGCATCAACTCTATCCCGGCGAGCGCGCGCGCCAAGCTGGATGTTCGATCCGACGACCCCGCCAGTTTAGACGACTTGGCGGCCCTGTTGACAACCGCCGTGGAGCGCGGCCTGGAGCGCGAAAACCGCAATACGCGGGGCACGCGGCTGACCGCGAAAATCAAAGACCTGGGTTCCAGACCTGGCGGCAGATTGCCAGAGAGCGCGCCCTTGCTGCGTACCATTCAAGCGGTGGATGCGTATCTCAATATACGATCGCGAGCGGACTGCGCGTCGACCGATGCCAATGTGCCGCTATCCATGGGGCTTCCGGCGATTTCGATCGGAGCGGGCGGGCAAGGCGGAGGCGCGCATACCGCGCAGGAGTGGTACCACAGCGACCAGCGAGAGGTGGGATTACGCCGCATCCTGCTTTTGCTTGCCACACTCGTCCAGCAAGAGCAAGACTCTGCGGCTACTAATGAGTGATCGCCTCGACTGAGATCACGCAGAATCGCGTGTCCACTCGCCGTCAAGCCGATCTTGCCCTGGTTCTGGTCTGCCTCATTTGGGGCATCACGTTTGTGGTTGTCAAACGCGCCCTGGGTGAAATCTCGACCATGTTTTTCCTGACCGTTCGTTTCGCCCTGGCGAGCGTCTGCCTGCTCCTGATGTTTCTGCCGCGGTTGCGGGCGGCGGGGGAAGGGGTGGTTTGGAGCGGACTGAAAGGCGGGATGGCTGCGGGCGTATTCCTGTGGCTTGGTTATGCGCTGCAAACGTCCGGTTTGCGATACACGACCGCCGGAAAATCCGGTTTCCTCACGGGTTTTTACATTGTCCTCGTTCCCGTGTTCGGGGCGATGCTCTTTCGAAAGCGGCCGCAACTATTAGATGTTGCCGGAATCCTGGTCGCCAGCTTCGGTATCGCGCTGATTACCCTGCCTTCTCTTCATGAGAAGTTCCGGATGAACCGTGGCGACCTGTTGACCATTGGATGTGCGGTCGCGTATGCGCTTCACCTGCTGGTGCTAGGGCATTATTCGCAACGTGAGCGAGTGGAGCCTGTGGCATTGGGGCAACTCGGCTGTACGGCGCTCCTGTCTGTATTGGCCCTGCCGTTCGATCCGCCGAAAGTGGTGTGGAGTACGGCCGTATTGGTTGCCATTATCTTCACCGCGGTATTTGCCACCGCGGTTGCTTTCGCCCTGCAAACATGGGCCCAGAAGCACACCACAACTTCCAGAACAGCGCTCATCTTCGCGCTGGAGCCGGTGTTCGCGCTGCTGGCCGCCATCATTTTAGGCGGCGAACGGCTCAATGGGGCGGGCATATTCGGATGCGCTTTGGTGCTGGCGGGCATTCTTGCCGTGGAATTGAAACCCGGGCAGATCGCTGCACATCCGAATACCAGCAGACCAAATTGAAGTTTTTTCACTGACGCGCGGGATTATTTTTCGCTGGCTCCAGAGCCGAGGCTTTTTCGTCAGCGCGTAGTGGCCATTTATCTATATACTTAGAATTACCGCCGCGAAAGGCAAAGTTTTGCAATGCCGTTTCTTCTCAAGATGAAGCAGCAGAAGCTGCTGAGTATCACGTTGCTGCTGTTTACCCTTGTCCTGGGCATACTCATCGGCACGCTAGTCAATACGGGCGTTAAGGCCGACCGCCAGACCTCGGCGATCGCGCCGGATGCCACGCCGCTCACGATTCCCGAAGCCGTGCCCATCGCCAACGAATTCAGCAAGTTGACTAAGCGCGTAGAGCCTTCGGTGGTGTACATCGAATCCGACTACTTGCCGAAAGAGACCGCCCAGAAAGGGCAAGGAGATGATTCGGAGGAGGACGACAGCGCTGCTCCGGATCCGAAAAGCCAGGATCCGAAGAATCAGGATCCTTCCGAGATGTTCCGCCGCTTTTTCGGGAAGCCTGAACCCCGTACGTTTCGCAGCGAAGGCTCCGGAACCGGCTTTATCGTTGACCGCAACGGCTATATCCTGACGAATCATCACGTGATTGAGAAAGCGGATCGCATCAAGGTTCGCTTGAATGGCGAAGATCTCGATTACAAGGCGCGCATCGTGGGCTACGACAAAGAGACCGATGTAGCAGTGCTGAAGATTGAAGCGAAACATCCGCTGCAACCGGTGCAGATTGGCAATTCGGACAGCGTCGAAGTGGGCGATTGGGCGATAGCGATCGGCTCGCCGTTCGGTCTACAGGCCACGGTGACGGCCGGCATTGTCAGCGCCACGGGCCGCGATGTCGGTTCAGGCCAATTTCAACATTTTCTTCAGACCGACGCCGCCATCAATCCAGGCAACAGCGGCGGCCCGTTGCTGAACATTCGCGGCGAAGTGATCGGAGTGAACACCATGATCGCAACGCGCAGCGGTTCGTATGAGGGAATCGGGTTCGCGCTGCCTTCGAACATGGCGGTCAAGGTTTATAACGACATCATTCGTGAGGGCCGGGTGGTTCGCGGCTCGATCGGCATCAAGTGGACTCCGAACGGCAGTCACAGCGATACGCTGCAGGCGTTTGGGTTGGATCACGGCGTGCTGGTGGAGAAAGTATCCAAAGCGGGTCCTGCGGACAGAGCCGGCATGAAGGCCGACGACATTATTGTTGCCATGAATGATCGGCCGGTGAAGGATGGCGAGGAGTTGGTCAACAAAGTGGCCGACTTGCCCATCGGATCTACCGCGCTCTTTACGGTGGATCGTGACGGGAAGCGCCTGGATTTCAAGGTGACGATTGAAGAGCGAGCGCGTGTCTGGAAGGACGATCCACGCATTTCAGAAGACGCGCCGCTGACCGCGCCATCGGCGAAACCAGTTACTCAGGCGAAGTTCGGCATCACCATCATGCGGCTGACCGATAAGGAGCGCAAAGACCTGGCGATTGACGAGAAGGCCGGCGTGAAGGTGGTTGCCGTCGATCCGGGTTCCTTTGCCGACGACATCGGGTTAGAGGAAGGCGACGCGATTTTATCGATCAACCGGCAGCAGGTTGCCTCGCCCGATGATGTGAAATCGCTGCAGGCGAACCTGAGGCCGGGGCAAGCCGTTGCCGTGCACATCGTGCGGGGTACGGGCGCGAACGGACACCGCAGCGAGCCGGAACGTTATTATCTTTCGGGAAGACTGCCGGAAGAGTAGCGCGTCACGGCGCCAACCGCTCCCTTGAGTGAAGCTGTCCAGCCTTGCGGGTACTATGCCGCAAGGCGCTCTCGTACTGCCTCATCGTTGGTACTTGTCAATTGCCACGTTAGAGGGATTTGGCACGTGGAATAAGTCTCCGCGCTGCGCTGAAATCTTAAAATATGAAGAGATGCCGATAACTTCAGTGCGGCCGGCCTTAGCGTGAATCGCGAAAGGGCGAAAGGCCCCATCGCGACCAACCCCGCTCGCGGGCTCAACTGGTTGGTCGAGCAGCTCGACTCTCGGAATCAGGTGGTCGATGAATTCTCGGCCCACCGGCTCCTAACGGAGGCGGACTTAAGTCTTGCGGAAATTGCGCCGTTTGTTGAGGAATCGGCGGAAGGATATAGCCGCCGATGCGTGGTTCGCCGGGAAACCTATGAATTATTGGTGCTGACCTGGGCTCCCTCGCAGGGAAGCGTTGCCCACGACCATTCCGGATCACTGTGCGGTTTGAAGGTGGTGCAAGGGCGCCTTACCGAGGAACTATTTGCGCAGGGCCCGGACGGCCAGGTCCGCACGACCACGCGACAGCGGCTGGGCGCCGGAGGAATTCTTGTCGATCCTGGGGTGGTGGTTCACGCCTTGGGCAACGATCCTGATTCGAACGAATTCCTGGTGACCGTGCATATTTACTCGCCGCCTTTGCCCGAGATTCGGCGTTATGCTGTCACCACTAAGCCGCCGGCAAATTTGTTCCTGCGGCGGGCTCGTGAAGATACGCCGGTCGTCGCCATTCTCGGCGGAGGTTTCACTGGCGCGATGACCTTCGCAAACTTGTTGCGCGTCGGAAGTCTCGCGCCATCGCCGCTTCACATTGTGATGATCGATCGTCAGCCTGCCTTCGGCGAGGGAGTCGCTTACCGCACGAACGATTCGAAACATCTACTTAACATTTCTGCCGGGGCGATGAGCGCCTGGCAGGATCGGCCTGATGATTTCCTCCGGTTCGCACAAGCTCAGGATGCCTCGATAAAATCCGGCGATTTTCTTCCGCGAAAAATCTATGGCCAATACGTTCGGCAGACCGTGCTCAGGCTTGCGGATTCATGCCCTGATTATTTGAGTGGGGAAATGATCCGCGATGAGGCCACGGGTTTAAGGCCTGCACAGTCTGGTTGGACGATTCAAACCGCATCGGGGGGAACAATACAAGCCGATTTGGCCGTGATCGCGATGGGCCATCGTCCGCCTGATGATCCTTGGCTCCGGCGATGGACCGGCCCACGGCACCGCTTCGTCGCAGATCCCTGGGCGGCGCTTGTTCTAAGTCAAATCGGACAAGATGAGCCGGTCCTTTTGCTCGGAAGTGGACTGACTGCGATAGATGCGATGTTGACGCTTAATCGGAGAGACCGAACCGCCCCGATCATCGTAGTGTCCCGCCGCGGCCTGACGCCACTGCCCCATTTGCGCGACGCCAAACCCGCTACGGACGTGTCGGAGCTGATCGCGCAGTGGGTGCATTCTAATGAGACCTTAACCGCGCGCCGATTGGTCTCCGCGTTACGGGAAAAAGCAGCGGAGGCCCGGAAGAAGGGCATCGATTGGAGACAAATCATCGACGGTTTGCGGCCGATAATTCCGAAGTTGTGGGGGCGTTTGCCCACCCACGAGCGAAAACGGTTTCTTCGTCGCCTGCGACCCTTCTGGGAAATCCATCGCCATCGCATGGCGCCCGATATTGCAGAAGTTATCGGGACCCTTCGGCAAGCGGGTAAGGTCGAGCTAGTGAGCGGAACTTTGGCTTCGGCCTCGGCTGATGAAGAGGGCGTGTCCGTTGTTCTACGCCTAGCCGGTGCGAAAGCAAGACGTACGGTGCGCGTCGCATGGGTCATTAACTGCACGGGCCCCGGGGCCCATAATCGCCATACCACTCACCCGATTCTCCGGCCGTTGATCGAAGCCGGCACGCTGCGCGAGGATGAGTTGCATCTGGGCTTGCAAACCAATGCGAACGGGCAGGCGATCGACTCCAGCGGCGAAATCATCGAGACGCTGCTCGTGGCTGGTACGCTGCGCAAATCCACACTGTGGGAATCTACCGCGGTACCGGAACTTCGCCAGCAAGCCCAAGAGGTTGCCCTCACTGCGATGGCGACTCTGGCGAGCATGCCGCAGCGGTGTGCAATACCACGATGACGACTCGCTCCTTTATTTAACGAGTTGACTGACTCCCGCAGATAGGCCCAGCATCATGTCGTAGCAGTCCTTCCGCCATCTGGCTTCGTACTGAATTGCCGGTGCAGAGTATCAGCACCCGTTTCTTAACGCTCATGCGTTTGCACCGCAACCGGGAACTCAGATGGTTGCGGGCTTCGTGGCGCGAATGAAAGCGCTCATGAACTTGCCCTGCACCTGTGGCGCAATTGCATCTACATCGACGCCCTGCCCGCTCAGAAAGGCCCGTGCATCCTCGACGTTATAGACACGGGTAGGCTCAATCTCGATTTCCTCAAAGCCAGCCTCCGCGAGTTTCGAGACGTATTGGTAATCCTCGAGAGCGCCTGCGATGCAGCCGACCCATAGCAGTATGTTTTTCCGCACACCCGCCGGCACCGCCCCACGTGTCACGACGTCCGAAACAGCAAAGCGGCCACCCGGTTTCAGGACACGAAACGCTTCAGCCAACACGCGGTCTTTGTCGCCCGAGAGGTTGATAACGCAATTGCTGATAATCAGATCGACCGAGTTATCCGGCAGCGGAATATTTTCGATCTCCCCTTTCAAGAACTCGACATTCTGAACCCCGGCGCGGCGTTGGTTTTCCCGTGCCAGCGAGAGCATTTCGTCAGTCATATCGAGCCCGTAGGCTTTGCCGGAAGGCCCCACGCGACGCGCTGACAACAGCGCGTCAATACCGGCGCCCGAACCTAGATCAAGCACTATGTCTCCGGGATTGAGTTGCGCCAATGCCGTAGGGTTGCCGCAGCCGAGCGAGGCCAAGACCGCTTCTTCCGGCAATTCGCCGGTTTGCGCGGCATCGTAGAGGTTCGCCGTAATCGGGTCACAGCAGCCATCGAGCGCCGCCGAAGCCCCACAACACGAACTTCCGCCGGCATTGACCCGCTGTGCGGCCTGCCCGTATTTCTCTTTCACGACTTCTTTGATTTCCATTGGTTGCCTCCTTGAAAACTCACCGGCACAGACTGACAATTGCCTGTGGCTCAATCGCCTTGTTGCGGGTGCAGCATTCGGCATAGAGAAAGCCGAGGAGCTCCTGCAAGACTTCCGCATTGGCCGAATACCAGAGGTAAGTGCCTTCGCGCCTGACCTTGACCAGATCCTCGTTCTTGAGCTTCTCCAGATGGTGGGACAGGGTGGAAGCCGGAATGGCCAATTCCCCGCCGATGTCGCTTACGACCATGCCGTCAGGATGGGCCGAAAGCAGCAGGCGCATGATGCGCAAGCGGGGCTCCGTTCCGAGGGCCGAAAACATATCCGCGAACTTGGCCACCTGTTCTTCCGTTTGCTTTTTACTTGCCACCGTTTCCTCCTCGCTTCTCATTTCCATAATAATAGAATTACGAAATTATTGCAAGGCCAGCAATCGCGCAGCTCACCGGCGGCGCTTCCCGAAGGAATCGCGTTCGGTCTGTTATTGCTGTCAGGGAAGTGAGATCTTACTTGAATGCAGCCTTATTATTCGCGATACTGAATGATGCTCTTACGGGCGTGCTCCCTTTTGCTATTAGCGGCCGGGGTTTCCGCTAGCGCACAAACTTACGCGATCAGTTTGGACCGATCCGTCTTGCCGGGCCAAACCTATGACCTCTCGGGCGACGGCTCCTCACGCCAAATAACGTCTGTCGGCGATCGCACGCTGAAATCGCAGGAGTTTCAAGTTAGCTTCCGTGGCCAAACGAAAGTGCAAGAAATTGACAAGAATGGCGAAGCCATCAGGGCAGAACTCACGGTTGTCAAGCTAACCAAGACGGCTGCCGGTGGGACGGTCGAGCTTCTTAAACCGGGGACCGTTGTTATCGCCGACTCAAGACAAACGCCAAGTCTCACGCTGAAAGACGGCTTACTTGAGGAAGCCACGCAAGCAGCTCTGAGGCTGGTGTACTCCATCCACACTCCCGACTCTGCAACCGATGATCAAATCTTTGGCACGAAAAAACTTCACGCAATCGGCGAAACCTGGCCGGTGAACACTATCCTCGCGGCTGAAGACTTCGGGAGAAACTCCGGCCTTTCTTTAACGCCTCAGCAACTGAACGGAAACGTCACGCTCGTCGGGATTGGAAGGATTGGGTCATTAGCTTGCGCCCAGGTGCAAGGCACTATTAGCGGAAATGGTATCTATGGCCCTGTAACTGATGCGGGCGCGAAAATCATGCGCGCTGAGTTCGAAGCCGAACTCGGTGGCTGCTTCCCCTTACTCGCATCGGCGCAGTCCTACACGGAAAACTACCTCCTGAGAATACATTTACTGATTTCGGCACCCGGCGGGATGCAAATGCAATCCACTGTCGAAGTGAAGTCGAACACCCAGCGCATTGCGCGCGGCGAAGCCCAATAATCAACGTTCCAGAAGAACCTTGGCAAACTCGAGCCGCCCGAAACCATCGCTTGAGCGAGCGCGACCAAAAGCTGCCGTGGCCGCATCGTTCAGCGCGTATTGCTTCAGCATCTCTCCCTCTACCAACCAAGCCAATCCAGAGGGCTCCTTGCCATCCATATTCAGAGCAGCCGCTAGAGTTCGGTGGCAATCGTCCAAGTTCCCGCCTCGTAATTGTGTCAGAGCCAGCGTATAGGCATACACCGACCCGCTCGAAAGAGTTGAAACAAGATTCGTGTCATTGGCCGTGTTCGTGCTCGGTTCCGGCTCACTCTTTGATAAGATCCCAATCCACTTCTCGAGCAGGTCATCCGGTAAGTACGCCCCAAAAGGTGCGTCTTTCGCGAGGGCCAGATACTTCGACGCAGTCTCCCGGTCACCTTTCACTGCCGCTGCAATCGCGGCGAACTGCAATGCGTCATGATCCTTCGAGGCCGTTGCCAGCCGTGCTTCGGCAGCATACGCCAAGCCATCCCAATCGTGCACCCCGACGAAGGACTCGCCCACCCATCGCATTCCCGCTTCGTGATAAAAGCGGCTTTTCAGTAATGGCTCAGCGGCACTTCTGAGATCGGTCCATCTCTGCGCTTTCTCCAAGGCCTCGCATAATGCAAAACCAATGTCATCACGCTCCATGTAGGGCACGAGATGTGTATAAAACTGCTTCAGAATAGCCACTGCTTCCGGAGAGCCGGCATATGTCCCCATTAAGCTCGCGGCCGCTGCTTTGACGAACGCGGCACTTCGCGTCTCGGGCGCTACCCCGGCCCATAGATATCGAATCGCCGGCCCTTTATCGTCGCGCGGCGACAAAGGCAGAGCGCTGTTCTTGACCGTATCTAGCCAGTCCTGCGCGGCAGCTAGATTTCCGCTGGCTAACGCATCCAGCGCCAGCCGTCCTACAGCTTCTAATCCGTCACCCGACGCCAGGAGCTTCCATTTCCCGCCCTCTTCAACGACGAAAAATGTCAGGAGTCCTAAGTTGACTTGCGACGTAACCGTCACCAAAACAGCTGGTTTGCTGCGGCCGTGGGTCGGTCTCAAAACACTGACTTGCGGCGCCGTGGAGTCGCCGCCTTTTGCCACGATCTGATCGGCGCCGGACTCCGTCTCAATCTTAGAGTGCGAAATCACCATATCGGCGAGCGTTTGGCTGTTTCCCACTCCCGTAGAGGCTTGGCTCATCCGCATCACCCCGAGCCGATTACGGTTCTGTTCCAAGCGCCCTTGCCATGCCGTAAATTCCGCGTGCTGGCTAATGAGCGCTCGCAAATCTTCCTGCGACGACCCGCTCCTTGAGCAGAGTACGAGAAACTTCTGTACCGGTGAGCGTGGATCTGTCTCCGGCAAGAGCGCTTTTTCGTAAGCTTGCGTCGATGCTAAGAGGCGCAGCGCCTGCTGTGCCTGTGCATCACTCGTCAGCCGTTGCGCAGCCCGCAATAGATCGGCACCAGCTTCGTACTTGCGAAGCTGATTCAAGATCCATCCAGCCCGCGATAGCACTTGCGCTCTCGTGTTATTGTCTGGAAACCTGCCTTGGATGCTCAGGATAGCCTCGTCGGTGTTTTGAAGCAGTGCGGTCAATACGACAGGTAATGACGCGTCGGCTTGTTCCCCGATTTTCGTGGTCTCCTCTTCGGCTTCCTTGTATCGGCCAGCGTGAATCATTGCATAGACAAGATTTTGGCGAACCAAAACGGAATTTGGTGATTTCTTGAGAATGTCCTGATAGACGGATATGGCTTCAGCGAGACGCGCCGTACCCGCATAACGATCACCAGCAGCGTCATGCTCCAGCAGGATTGCCAATTCCGCCTCATTTTCAATGTCGGTCGAGTCCAATTCCATCGCCTTGCGAAGTGCCTTTTCCGCTTCTGACGGATTCCAATTCCCAGTCCGCAGCCTTCCAAACGAATCGCGCTCATATGCGTAGGCAAGGGTAAGCCAGGCCCGTGCGGATTTCGGGTCATCCTGCACGGCCTTCTTCGCCGCCAGGAGAGCCTCTGTTCCTGCCCCACTCTCAAGCAACAATTGCGAGTACCTCATCTGCGCCAAGGCATTTCCGGGGTTTTCGCGTACATCCTTTTGGGCTAGTTGCAGCGCCTGCCCCGTTTTGCCTAACGCAATCAGGTCCGCGCCCCGATGCGCAAAAGAGATGTACTGCGCCCCATCATTCGTAAGCTTCTTCAACTCTGCCCGAAGGTGCTCAACGTCGTCCGGTTTTAGACGTCTCCGGCTAAGCTCAAAGTCATAATCGACAAGCACCGTCCCGTCATCGTGCCGCTTGCTGTCCATTTTGTAGTTCGCGACACTCGTATCGAAGTGCTGTGCTGGAGATAACTGATGCGCGCTGAAAGCAGCAGGAGGAACAATCTTAAAATGCACTTCGGAGTGGTACGGCATGTAAACCGCAAAATCATGTCTACGTGTCTCTTCCTCATATGAAGTGCGCACATTGGAGGCCAGACCGAAGGGCAAATGTTCGAACAGCAAGCCCGTGCCTAGGCGAACCCCGGCTTCTTGTAGTGTGGTAACGGCTGCGGATGAGTCTTTCACCTCTACGCTCAGGTGGAACGGTTGAGAGAAGTCGCCCTTCTTCGTAACACGAAAAGCGCCAATGGACGCGCCTCCGAACGACTCTTTCCCAAATCTTTCAACGGCCTTCCGCACCTCCTGCTCATTCCCGCCGAAAGTGTTCCGCAGCTCCATCTCAAGGGCGCCCGTCGCCTCTACTTGAACGTTAAGGGCCGCTTTTCCGGTCTCTCGCATTAAGATGTCAACGGTATAGTTGATCCGGTTTTCCGCCGAACTCGAAACCGGCGTTTTCGTCAACGTGGTTGTGGAAGCGTCCGCAATTAATGCCAGCCGGCCTTGGTCACCGATGGGTAAAGTTCCCGGACGTGCACTCTCAGCCGTCGCATCGATCCACATCGGCTCCCTCCCGGCGACGAAGACAATCGCATGATCGAAAACGCCCAACCCCGGTACTCGCGGGTCCACGTCTGGTCCTTGACCTGCCTGCAATAGAGCTACGTGCGCGTCAAAACCGGCAGCTATAAATAGAGCTGCGAGCAGAGTGGCTTTGTCTTTACAATCCCCGTAGTGACGACGGATCACTTCGCTCGGAGCGTTCGGCACAATTGCAGCTTGGCCGAATTCTACGCCGGTATAGCGGATTTCCCGATGCAATGCCGAAGTCAGGTAATCAGCCGTTTCCTGCAAAGACGCGAACTTAGGCATGTCGGCGATGCCCATCTCTCGCAGAAGAAATCGCGAATCATTGGCTTTGATACGTTGCGAAACCAATCGCTCGTAAGCCGCCGCGACAGCTTGCCAGGAAGCCCCTGTTGCGAATCGAAATGCCGGAAACTGTGGGTCGTCGTTCGGAACTGAAAACTCGATGTCTTTTCTTGGTTTTAAGTCGCTCAGTTCTACCTCAACCTGCGTGCCGTCCTTCGAGTTCTTTCGCGAAATGGCCGTCCCAGCGATCAGGTCGCTCCCGACGGTTAGGTTGACGCCCTTTGCCGCTTCAACCAGCAGGTGAAGCCGCTCGATGGGCAAAGCCGTGTTGATCCGCAATTCTTGCGTTATTCCTGCGGAAAATGGGGGTGACGTATCGTGCCGCACGATCTCGTACTCAACCACCGACCCAGGCACTACCGCCGGCAGAGGCGCCCGCACGACTCTGTCGTCCGAATAGATCGTATCGTCGAACTGTGCGGCTGGCGCATCAGCGATGGTCTTCGAATCCAGCCAATGCGCGGTTCCATCCGGAGAAATGACGCGCGCCCGCAGTTCCGGTTTTGTCTCGTGCCAGGGCTCCCACTGCTGCTCTATGCTCGCCCATTCTTCGAGCGCATCGGCCGTTAGAATTTTGTAAACACGACGCTCCGTCGAAGCTGTTTTCCCGTCTCTCTGCAGAACGTAATTATGGTCCTCCAAAAGAATGACCACCTCGGCGTCATCGTCAGTGATTACGCTGGCTGCTTTGCTGATTTCTGCCGTCTTGGACGCAAACGGTTCATCCCACGGCCTGGCTGCGAAGCCGACCTGACAAATTGCGGCTAATAGAAAAAAGACATTCAGGCTACAGTTCACGCATCATGCAGGACACCACAAATGTCCCCTGAATGCAATATCCCTCAGGGTGGCATTCGCATTTTCCTACCTTGTCCGGTTTCGCGACCGCCAAATATATGAGGAACAGATTGTTCCCCAAATAGCCACATACCAGTGCAAGAGCAGAGTCGATTTGCCCAGACTACCTGTTTCGATAAAGCACGATTTGAGGATTCAGTTAGTAAGCCCGGTGCGGGAACACCAGCCGCGCCTGGTTCAAGCAGTACCAGCTTAGGAATCCGTTCGCCACAATCAGCGCGATGAAGTAGTAAGCGATACCTTGCTTCGGCTCGGCCGGGAAATCGCGCTTCCAGATGCGATACCCGGTTCCCAGCGCAACGAACAGGAACAGATATTCATGCAGGATGATCCACAGGGCCAAGCTGACCGCCAGCACGGCCCAGCGACCCTGCTTGCCCAGCGCATTCATCGCCGAGCCGCCGTCAAAAATAAGCACGGGGATGAGATTCAGGAGATTGAGCCAGCCGGCAAACTGCGCGACTGCCAGCCAGACGCCGCGCCCGGTCGATAGAAATACGCCATAGGCCATCAATCCGGAGAGGAAGCCGAAGAGCGGCCCGGCCAGCGAGATTTGCGCCCGCACTCCCGGGTCGACGCCTGCCCCGTTCCATTTCACGTAGGCGCCGAAACCGGGCAAAAACATCGGCAGTTCCGCGGTGAACCCGAACCTCCGCACTATCAGATAGTGCCCCATTTCGTGGAGCAGCACGGACCCGGTCAGGCCGACCGCGAACCACCATCCGAACAAGCTCCAATACAAACTCACGAACGCCAGAATGCTGAGCAGGAACTTGCCCTTGGTCAGCAAAATCAAGGCCGCGGTTTTGAACTTCGCGAGCGCGGCCAACAGAACGCCGACCGGCCCCAGCCGCTTGGTCCAGGCCGTCTTCTGGGACGGCGAAAGCTTAGCGTCCAACTTGTCGATTTCACGCTGCACGGACCGATGCTGAGCCGAGCCCGGGGGCAGCAATTGCAATGCGGCGAGCCACTGCTGGCGTGCGGCTTCAAGGTGTCCGGTTGCAGTCAACTGCCGGGCGCGCGTTGCCGTCTCTTCCAGTTCACGGGCGTGTGTGAATCGCCGGCAATTCGGACATACGAGCGCTCCGGCATCGAGCGGGGCGCCGCAGTTCTCGCACATTACTCCGGGGGGTGAAGCAAAGCTCGCCAAATTTCAGTTTAGAAAGAATCGGTCTAGGACACGGCCGCTTCTTCGCTTAAATCAGGCATGTCGTTTGTGATCTGGGAAGCGAGGAACACAGCCACAATCGATTCGACGCCTTCTTTGTCTTCGTCGTCAAAGCGGTTCAGGCTGGCGCTATCAATGTCGAGGACTCCGAGCATCTTGCCCCAGTTCAGCAGTGGCACAACAATTTCAGACCTGGACGCGGTGTCACAGAAGATGTGTCCTGGAAATGCATTCACGTCGGACACCACGAGCGTCTTGCGCTGGACGGCTGACGTGCCGCAGACTCCGCTGCCAAATGGGATCCGCGCGCATGCCGGCTTGCCTTGAAATGGACCCAACACCAACTCGTCGCCTTCGGCGATATAGAACCCCACCCAATTCACATCCGGCAAGTTTTGGAACAGCAGCGCAGAAGTGTTGGCGGCATTGGCGATGAAGTCTTTTTCGTCTCCGAGCAGCTCTTGCAGCCGTTCGCAAACATCTTGATACAGCGCATATTTGGCGCTGCGCGGTTCGATAGTGGCCAGAGAGTTCATGGCTGTTAAATATAACAGTGTATCGCTGCCGCAATAATCTCAATTTAAGCGCACAACGGACACCAAACGTCCTGTGCGCTCTACCTCAAGCGCGCACAACGGACCACAAACGTCCTGTGCGCTCTAACCTGTGCGCTCCAACCTGTGCGCTCCAACCTGTGCGCTCCAACCTGTGCGCTCTAACCGGTGCGCTCTAACCGGTGTTTCGCTTGCGCCGGTATGGGTTGGAGATGTAACTCTTAGCTTCCAGGGCGGCCTCCGATTTCGGCGCAGTCTTCATGGTCTCCCGATAGGCCTGAATGGCGTCCTGGTGTTTTCCTTCCAGATCGTAGACTTGCCCCAGCCGCAGCCATGCCATGACGGCGGTGCTGAGGTCCAGTTGATCTGCCTTCTGCGTGACCTGCTTCAGATCCGTGAGCGCAGGATCCAGGTCGCCATACCAGAACAGCAGATTCGCCTTCAGATATTGAATTTTTTCGGCCGGCAGACTTGCATAACCGGGCGAGCCGGTTCGCCGCAAATGCTCAATCTCAGCCAGCACCCGCAATGCGTCCTGCTTATCACCTAAATCGCTGTACATTTCAACTTCTTCGAAGCGAAACAGGTAATTACGCGGGAATGCCCGCGCAAGCTCCTGCACCAACGGGATAGCTCGCTGGGGTTGCCGCTCGCGCCGATAAATAGCCGCCAGCAGCGCTTTGGCGTCATAGCGGTTCAAAACTCCCGTTTGCGCCACCAGTTGTAGTTGCCGGATACCGTCCTCGCGATCGCCGTGGAAACCTTCGAGGGAACCCAGCATTCGCCAACCCCATGAGAGACAACCCACGATGTATTCATTGACACCGAGGATCAACCGGGCGTCGCTGAAATTGCGATCGAGGCGCACGGCCTGCTCGTCGGCCTTGCGCGCCGCTGTGATTTCGTGCAACGACTCGAGCCACGCCTTCTGGACAAGAAACAGGTAATTCGCGCGCAAGCCGTGGGCGACCGCCTCGGCGTACAGCGCTCCTACATCGTCCGGATTCTTCGCGAGTTCATCCTGGGTCAGCTTCATGGCCTTCGCGATGCAATCGTTAAAGCGAGCTTTGTCTTGCGCGCTGATCTCCATCTTGGGACGCCGCAGGAACGGATTTGATCCGGTCACCAACTGGCTCTCTAAGGCGCCGCTGCGAAACATCTCGCGATACAAGATGCTTTGAGCCAAGTGGTTGTACAACTCCGGGTCGGTAGGATTCTGCTTTAGCTCCTGCTCGAAGATCGCGATCGCCTGATCGTATTCGTTGTTGTAGAAGTGAACGAACCCACGATCGTTGAGGGGATTTTGGAGTTTCGGCGTCGAATCGGCGGCCACTAAAGCGCAAGCGCAGAGGAGCACAAAGGCGGTGCGAATTAAAGGACGTCTGAAACGCATGAACTCTCTTGATCCGCCGCCGCGTTACTCAGCGCGTTCGTTACGTTCCGCATGAACCCGGCGTATTTGGCGCGCCAAACCGGCGAGTGTCGAAAGCGGTTGCGAAACTCCTCTTCGCTCAAGCGCGCCAGATCCTCAAGCTGCGGCGCAAAGCTCATTGGCTCGAATGCGGCTTCCGTGGTAACCGGCGCCCGAGCGTTCCACGGGCACACATCTTGACAGATGTCGCAACCGAAGAGATGGTTGCTGATTTGCCCTCTCAGATCGGCAGGAATTTCGCCGCGTTTTTCGATAGTCAGATACGAAATGCAACGCCGTGCATCCAGGGTCCATCCGCCATCGCCGTTCGGCACTATAGCTGCCGTGGGGCAAGCATCGATGCAGCGCGTGCACGTGCCGCAGCGCTCGGGAGCGGCTACGTCAGGCGCCAACGGAATCGATAGCAGCAAGGCGCCCAGAAAAAACCACGATCCCTGCTCTTGGTTGATCAGACAGGTGTTCTTCCCGATCCATCCGAGCCCAGCAGCCCGCGCGTAAGACCGTTCGAGCAGCGGCGCCGTATCCACGCAGATCTTCCATTCGAATGGCTCGCGGTAGACCTTGCGAAGCCGCTCGACAAGCAACTCCAGATCGCGCCGCAGGATGTCGTGATAATCCGCGCCCCAGGCATAGCGCGATATCCAACCTTGCGCGGTCGCGTCTGATTCCGGAGTGTGCGGATGCCCGGTGTTGTATAACTTGCCGACGCATAGGATGCTCTGCGCGCTCGCAAGCAAGTTACGCGGATCGCTTCGCAAATCGCCCCGGCGATCCGTCAGGTAACCCATCTCTCCAGCCATCCCCGCGGCGCGCCAGTGCTCGAATCGTTCGAAGTCTTCGGAAGGCCGAGCAGGCGCGATTCCGGCCAGCTCAAATCCGCAGGCGTGTGCCAGTTCCTTCAATTGTTGCGGGCCGATCCCCACGCTCTTGGTACCCTCTGTTTTTATTTTGCCTGTTCCTCTACTCGAGCTCGAAAACGTTTTTGTCCGTCGCGGCGACCGCTTCGGCCTTCAGGGCCTCACGTTGAACGTGCAACCCGGCGAGCACGTGGCCATCCTGGGGCCCAACGGCAGTGGAAAGTCAACGCTCATCAAAACGATCATGCGGGAATGCTATCCGCTTATCCGCCCGGACACGCGCCTGCGTATACTTGGCCGCCAGAATTGGAACATCTTCGAGCTGCGCTCACACCTTGGCGTCGTGAGCAACGATTTGATGGCGCAATGTACGCGCGATATTACGGGGCGTGAGCTTGTGCTCTCCGGATTCTTCGGCTCCATTGGCATCTGGCCGCACCATCGTGTGCTGCCCGAAATGGAGGAAACGGCCAGGCAGGCTATGGCGCGGCTCGACGCGCTACAGTTGGCGAACCGCTGGACCGACGAGTTATCTTCGGGTGAAGCGCGCCGCCTGCTGATAGCCCGCGCGCTCATTCACAATCCCTCGACGCTGTTGCTAGACGAGCCGACCACCAGCCTGGACCTGCCAGCGCTGCACGAAGTTCGCGAGCATCTGCGATCGCTCGCGGCGGGCGGAGTGGGCCTGCTGCTGGTGACTCATCACCTTGACGACATCATTCCGGAAATCGAGCGCGTCATTCTGTTGCGCCAAGGCGCCGTTTTCGCCGACGGCCCCAAAGCCGCGGTGCTCACGCCAGACTGTTTGTCGAATTTATTCGGTGTCGCAGTCGAGGTGTTTGAGCGAAATGGTTTTTATCACGCGTGGTGAGGTAGTTAGGGTCAGGGCAATTATCTTCCCGCAGCAATCGTGCCCACTAGCGGACTGCTCGCCACGGCATATTCGCGCCGCGGCATGCGTCCGGCCAGAAACGCCGCCCGTCCGGCCTCGACGGCGAGCTTCATGGCACGCGCCATGCGTTCGGAGTCTTCGGCCTCCGCGATTGCAGTGTTCAGCAGCACGCCATCGTAGCCCAGTTCCATGGCGATGGCGGCATCGGAAGCGGTACCGACACCAGCATCCACAATGAGGGGCACATCCGTGATTGCCTCACGCAGGATCTTCAGATTGGTCACATTCTGGATGCCAAGACCCGACCCGATCGGAGCTGCCAGCGGCATCACCGCCGCCGCACCTGCGTCAATCAGCCTGCGCGCGTTTACCAGGTCGTCGCTGGTGTAAGGCAGAACCACGAAACCTTCCTTTACGAGAATGCGCGTCGCCTCCAGCAGTCCTTGGTTGTCCGGGAATAAAGTTTTCTGATCGCCGATTACTTCGAGCTTGATCCAGTTCGACAATCCCGCTTCTTGCGCCAGCCGTGCGGTGCGCACCGCATCCTCGGCTGTGTAGCAGGCAGCGGTATTGGGCAAAATGTGGATCTTCGACCGATCGATGTAATCCAGCTCCGATTCCTTAGAACGGTCGGTGAGATTCACACGCCGCACCGCGAGCGTCACCATCTCGGTTCCAGAAGCGGCGTGGCACCTTGCCATGAGCGCCTTGCTGCGGTATTTTCCGGTACCGACGAATAAGCGCGAGTGAAACGCGCGGCCGGCGATTGTCAGAACATCGTCCATAAGGACCATTATCCGACCAGCGCCGGTGTCTAAAGAGCCAATCGCCCTTTATATTGCATTTCTCCGAGATCGAATTTCTTCTTGACCTCGATTCTGCCGAGAGCCATCTTGAACTCGACTTGGCGGTCTGCCACTGAAATCGGCAGCGACTCCTTGGCGAAGCGGAAGAAATATACATCCGCATTGCCGATCCTTCGGTAGTCGGAATCGATCGCCTGCAC
>Ga0335074_10004613_pt1 | contig 19003 bp, 13 predicted proteins | sample Lox_Sample_23_FD_206715 | JGI IMG/M metagenome (GOLD analysis project Ga0335074, IMG submission 206715) | Soil microbial communities from Loxahatchee National Wildlife Refuge, Florida, United States - Lox_Sample_2.3 | ecosystem: Environmental > Terrestrial > Soil > Wetlands | place: USA... | reverse complement strand
TCGCCCTGCCCGGACTGTGGCTGGTCGAGCCCCGGCTGGCCGGGCTGGCGCCAGGTCGGCACGTGGCGCGCTGCCTGGCGTTCTGCAGGCCGATCGTGGGCCGGTCGATCCTGAGCTTGCTCGGCATGGCCTGGCTCATCCTGGGCTCGCTCATCTCGGGCTCGCTCATCCCGGGCTGGCTGATCCTGAGCAGAATCGGCCGCCCCGGACTGTGTGGCCCGGCTACGGCCGGAGCGGCTGCGGCGCGTCGGCGCCTTGCCACCGGCATCCCCTGCACCTGATGAGCCCGTGCCTGATGAGCCCGTGCCTGATGAGCCCGCGCCGGATGAGCCCGCGCCGGATTCGGCGGATCCGGACTGGCTGGTATCAGACCGGCCAGCACCGGATTCGCCAGACTCGGACGAACTGGACGCTGGCGAACCGGACTGGGCCGAACCGGACTGGGCCGAACCGGACTGGGCCGAACCGGACTGGGCCCGGGCAGCACCGGCTGACCTTGACCGGGATGGCCGCTTCCGCCCCGTGCCAGCCGCCGCACCCGTCGCAGCGGCATCCCGGCTGGTCTGCCCCGCACTACCGGTCTCCCCGGCACTGCCGGCAGCAGCTGCACCACCGGCAACGGCTGTACCACCAGCAGCCGCCGCGACGCTGGCCGCGGGCAGCCCATCGGCCGACGGCCTTGTACCGGACGCCGGTGCATCCGACGACCGTGCGTCCGACGCCGTTGCATCCGACGACGGTGCATCCGACGACGAAGCAACCGACGCTGGCACGGCTGCAGGAGCGGCGGCCTCAGGCGGTCCGGCTGGCCGGGTTACCGCTCGGCGAGTCCGCCGTGCCGGGCTGCTGGCCTGGCTGTTGTCGTCTCCGGCTGACCCGGATATTCCTGTGGCACCGCTCGTTTCGGTCGGGCCATCAGCTGACTCTCTGTTCTGTCGCTCGATCTCGAGCATTCGGGCGATCTCTCCCGTCAGGCTCCCGGGCGCAGCCAGCCTCACCGGGCCGTTCCGCGCCACGCGGGAACTGTTCGTACGCGCTCACTGGAGCGGTACTCGCCGTACTGGCGTCCCCCGCTACCAGGCACGTTGCCATTACCTGTCCTTGTTCGGCGCCCCGGGAATCTGCCCGGGGCGCCTCCGCCATAGTGCGAGCCTCCGGGGCGTTCACCCCGTGATGGCCGACCGGCGCTACCGGTCCCTGCGCGCCCGGCTGGTAAGCCGGGCCGCCGGGACCAGGTGCGCTGGCCTGTGCGGCGGCAGCATCAACGCCCAGCGGCCCCTGAGCCAACCGCGTCACCACAGCAGGCGACGCAGGCTCCAGGGCCGACATGTGGCGGAGTGCGACCAGGATGTCTTCGGGTCGTACGGCAGGTGTCATGTGCCGAACAACCATTCGAAGTATCGCACATCCGGTCGGCGTGTCCGCGGTGGCGCGCCGATCTAGCTCTAGCGATACCACCCCGGCTCTCGTGTCGAGCCGGCGGACTCCGTTGCTGGTGAGGCGCTCCACCTCCGCATGCGCGGCGGCGAGAAACGCCCCGACTGCTGAGGTCGCGTCAGCTGGCGCAACCCCGGGCAGTACGACTTGCCATTCCGAGGCCTCGAGCCGTGGCGCCGGGGCGGCAGCCAGGTCAGCGACCTCGATCACGTCGATCCCGTCTGGCAGGGCCGCGTCCAGCCGGTCCCTGACAGCGGCAGGGTCTAGCTCTGCCGTCAGGGATATCTCAAGGAACTCGGCCTCGCTGGCGGCCCCGGTCGGTGCCCCGCCAGAGTAGGAGATCTTCGGGTGCGGTGAGAAACCAGCCGAGTGCGCAACCGGCAGCCCGGCACGCCGGACCCCCCGTTCCACCGCACGGGCTATGTCTCTATGACTCGCGAACCGCATCCTGCCACGCTTTGCATATCTGACCGTCAACCGCTGCACTGCTGGCAGCGGCGCCGGCCCGGTCGGCCGCGGCGGTTGCTTGCGCGCCACGGCTAGCCCTGCCCGCCAGGCGAACCGGCCCCTGGGGCCGCCGCCGCGCTGATGGAAGCAGCGCCCGCCGTTGTCGCATGCCCCGCAGCATCCCCCTCAGGCCGGAAATCTGCCCCGGACCCTGGAAAGTCCTCGGTCCCGGAAGGGACCACGCCCCCCGAAAGGTCCGAAAAGTCACGGGCCTGTGTAAGTCCGTTAGCTACAACGCTCAGCGGCAGCAGACGCTTCCCGGTAGGCCCGGTCTCGATCTCGGTGTCCATCGCCGGGCAGACCCCGCACTCGAAACAAGGCGTCCAGCGGCAGTCCTCGACCTCTCCCGCGCCGGACGGGTCGATCGACGCCAGCCAGTCCTGCCACAGCCAGTCTCGTTCCAGCCCGGCGTCCAGGTGGTCCCAGGGCAGGATCTCCTCGTAGCCGCGTTCCCGCGTTGTGTACCAGGCCAGGTCCACCTCGTCGGAGGCGAGCGCCGCCGCTGCGCACTTCTCCCAGCGCTCGAAGGAGAACGATTCGCTCCAGCCGTCGAACCGCCCGCCGTCCTCCCAGACGGCCCTGATGACCTTCGCGACCCGCCGGTCGCCGCGCGACAGCAGGCCCTCCACAATCGAGGGCTTCCCGTCGTGGTAGCGGAACCCGATCGCCTTCCCGTAACGCCGGTCGGCACGCATCGCAGCCCCTAGCGCCTTCAGCCGGGCATCGACGGTCTCATGATCGCACTGAGCCGCCCACTGGAAGGGGGTATGCGGCTTCGGCACGAATCCGCCGATCGACACCGTGCACCGGATGTCGTGGCGCCCGCTGGCCTCCCGGCCTGCCTGGATGACCCGCTGCGCCAGCGACGCGATGGCCAGCACGTCCTCGTCAGTCTCGGTTGGCAGGCCGCACATGAAGTACAGCTTCACCTGCCGCCAGCCGCTCGCGTAAGCGGTAGAGACGGTCTTGATCAGATCGTCCTCGGTGACCATCTTGTTGATGACCTTGCGGATCCGGTCCGAACCGCCCTCCGGCGCGAACGTCAGTCCGGAGCGCCGCCCGTTGCGGCTGAGCTCGTTCGCCAGCGTCACGTTGAACGCGTCCACCCTGGTAGACGGCAGCGACAAGCCGGTGTTCGTACCTTCGTACCGGTCGGCCAGGTCAACGGCAATCTCGTTGATCTCGCTGTGATCGGCGCTCGACAGCGACAGCAGGCCCACCTCGCTGAAGCCGCTCGCGGCCAGCCCCGCTTCGACCATGGATCCGATCGTGGTGATCGACCGCTCCCGCACCGGCCGGGTGATCATGCCCGCCTGACAGAACCGGCAGCCCCTGGTACAGCCGCGGAAGATCTCCACGCTGAACCGCTCGTGCACCGTTTCCGCCAGCGGCACCAGCGGCTTGGCGGGGTATGGCCAGGAGTCCAGGTCCGTCACTGTGTGCTTGGCCACAGACCGGGGCACACCAGGCAGATTCGGCACCACCGCGCTGATCGCACCGTCCGGCCCGTACGACACGTCGTAGAACCGCGGCACGTAGACACCGCCGCGGACCGCGAGCTCAAGCAGCAGGCCATCGCGGCCGCCCGGGCGTCCCGCCGCCTTCCACGACCTGACCAGCGCGGTGATCGCCCGCACGGCCTCCTCGCCGTCGCCAAGCACCGCACCGTCGATGAACTCCGCGATCGGCTCGGGGTTGAAGGCCGCATGCCCGCCTGCGAGCACGATCGGATCCTCGGCACCGCGCTCGGCTGCGGCCAGCGGGATCCGCGCCAGGTCCAGCGCCGTCAGCAGGTTGGTGTACCCGAGTTCGGTCGCGAAGCTCACCCCGAGCAGGTCAAACGCCCGCACCGGCCGGTGGCCGTCGACAGTGAACTGCGGCACCGAATGCTCCCGCATCAGCGCCTCAAGGTCCTGCCAGACGCTGTAGGTGCGCTCGGCCAGCACCCCGTCCTGCTCGTTCAGTACCTCGTACAGAATCTGCAGTCCCTGATTCGGCAGGCCGACCTCGTACGCGTCCGGGTACATCAGCGCCCAGCGCACGTCGCAGCTGTCCCAGTCCTTGACGACAGAGTTCAGCTCGCCGCCTGCGTACTGGATTGGCTTGCGCACCAGCGGGAGCAGCGGCTCGAGCAGGGGGTACACCGACTGCACAGGCACGGTTACAGGGTACCGACGGCGGGTGGTGACCAAGGCGGCCGGTGCGCCCCGCGGCACTGAAATAGTGCTGTCACAGTAATAACCTTCCGATCCGGCGGGTATTGTCGGAGAACTCGGAAACCCCTCAGACCTATCACCCCCTTCACACCGGAACGCCCGCTCCCGGCACTCGGCCACCGGAGGTACGCAGGTGCATATAGACCCCTATATCGTGCTTGGCAGCGCGGTTGTCGGCCTCCTTGTCGGCATGACCGGAGCGGGCGGCGGAGCACTGATGACGCCGATGCTGATCTTGTTGTTCGGGGTCAAGGCACCAGCCGCCATCTCCAGCGACCTGGTCGCTGCCGTGCTGATGCGACCGGTCGGCGCTGTCGTGCACATGCGGAAGGGAACGGTCAACTACCGGCTCGTCGGCTGGCTGACGCTCGGGTCGGTGCCGCTGGCCTTCCTGGGCTCCTACCTGCTGCACCTGCTGGGCGGCAGTGACTCGGCCTCGGCGACCCACGTCGAGCAGGCTCTCGGCGCCGCACTGCTGACCGGGGCAGCGGCCATGGTGATCCGCTACGTGATGGACGCCCGTGGCGGCAAGGAACGCACTGCTGTCCTCAAAGACCTGGTGGTACGGCCACTGCCCACGGTGGCGATCGGCATGCTCGGCGGCGTGATCGTCGGGCTCACCTCGGTCGGGTCCGGCTCGCTCATGATCGTCCTGCTGCTGTTCCTCTATCCGATGATCAGCGCGAGCCGCCTGGTCGGCACCGACCTGACCCAGGCAGTGCCGCTGACTCTTGCGGCCGCTCTGGGCGCGCTCGTCTTCGGGCACGTCGAATTCGGCGTCACGATCTCCATCGTCATCGGCAGCGTCCCGGCGGTGCTCATCGGTTCGGTGCTGTCGTCGAGCGCGCCGGACAAGCTCATCCGCCCGGTCATCACGTTCGTGATCTTCGCCTCGGGCCTGAAGTACGTGGGCGTCGGCACCACGGTACTCGGCTGGACGCTGGGAACCATCCTGGTGGCAGCCGCCATCGGCTGGCTCGTCATCACAATGCGCCGCAGGGTCGCCGGCCGCGGCACGCTCGCTGCCGAGGGCGCCGGTCAGGTAACACCAGCTGGCCTGGCGCCGCCAGAGCCCGACGAGACCGGCAGGGTGCCACAACCCAGCCGACGAGCCCGGTGACGTGTCGCAGACTAGCCCTGACGTGTGCGACGAAGCAGCACCCTGCTAGTTTCACGGCCTCTGCCGCGAGATTTGTCGTTTATGTACCCGGCAAACTGACAGGAAGCCGCGCCTGAGGGACGGCCAGAGGCGCACGAACAGGCCTGGCCTGGCGTCGCCGGGCAGTTCGGCGAACAGCAGCCCGCCCCGGCTCAGCACGCGGTACGTGCGCAGCTGGTAACGAGCAGAACTCCGGCATTCCCCCGTCCGCAGGTCGAAGCAATACCGGTGCCAGGGGCAGGTAACCGCGCCGTCCCGAACCACGCCGCCCGCCAGCGGCCCGCCATTATGCGGGCACCTGGCATCGGTCACCTGCAACTCGCCGTCGAGATCGAAGACGGCGTACTGCTGGCCATTGTGCTTAATGGTCCACGCCCGGTTACGGCTAACGCCTGACGTCTGCCGGCCGCGGCGGTTACGCAGCAGGACAAGCGTCACGCCCGGCTCACCAGCTCGCTGTGCGTCTGCTGGCTTGCGCGGCGGCGGCGCGGCCGGTGCAGGACGCGACGCCGGCCCAGCGGCCCCAGCCGCAGCGTCCGCCCTCGCGACACCAGTCGCCCCGAAGTTCCGGTTGTCTTCGCCGCGTCTGGTGTCTTCGCCACGCCGGCCCCCTCCGGCCGCGTCCCCCGGCTTAGCGGCAGGCGAGCTCGACACTGCCAAGCCGGTCGGCGGCAACCGTGACCACGTCGCCTGCCTGCAGGGAGACTGCGGCCGTCAGGCCGCCGGACAGTACCAGGTCGCCGGGACGCAAGCCGTCGTTCTCGGTAGCCAGCGACCGCACCAGCCAGGCGACGGCCGAAGCCGGATGCCCGAGTGCGGCGGCTCCTGCCGCGGTCGCGATCACTTCACCGTTGTGCTCAAGCAGCACGCCGAGCAGTCGCAGGTCAAGTCCGGCCGCCGGAACAGCCGGGCCGATGACATACCGCGCGGCTGAGGTGTTATCGGCTACCACATCTGCCATCGTGAACCTGTAGTCCCGGTAGCGCGAATCGAGGATCTCGACGCCGACCGCGACAGCGGCCGTCGCCGCCATCACGTCGGCCGAGCTCACCGTCGGCCCGGCCAGGCTGGTGCCCATGATGAAGGCGATCTCGGGCTCGGCCCGCGGCTGAATGTACTCACTGACCAGCAGCGGTTCGCCGAGGTCGAGGGCGCTCGCGGCGGCGAGGAAGCCGCGCACCGGCTCACGCACGCCCGCCTGCGCTTGCTTGGCACGCGAGGTCAGCCCGAGCTTCCAGCCGGCCAGCGGCCGGGCTTCAGCGCGCAGCTGACGCTGCACGGCGTACGCGACAGTGAGGTCAAAACCGGGTATCTCGGCAGAGAACGGGCTGATCGCGACCCGGTCGGCCCTCGCCGCCGTCAGCCTGGCCGCGATCTGGGCGGCATCGACTGGCACGCTCACACTGGGCATTGTCATCGACTGCCTCCCTCACTCCACCACGCGGACGGTCACTGGCCCGAGCCGGTCGAACTCGGCGCGGAACACGTCGCCGGCTCGCATCGGCACGGCAGCGTGCAACGCGCCCGTCATGACGAGCTGGCCAGACTCCAGGCCACCGCCCATCTCGCCCAGAGTGTTAGCCAGCCAGGCGACGACCGCGATCGGGTCACCAAGCGCAGCTGCGCCAGCTCCGGTGTCGATAAGCTCACCGGATCTGGTCAGCACCATGCCGATGAGCTTCGGGTCAAGGTCGCCGACCGGCACCAGCCGGCTCGACGTCGCGACTGCGCCATTAGACGCGAGGTCGGCAACAGTGTCCGCGAGCCTGATCCGCCAGTCGGCGAACCGCGAGTCAACAATCTCGATGGCCGCGACCATCCCGGCGATCGCCTGTCGTGCCTGGAGCACCGTCACGCCGGGGCCGCGCAGTCCGGTGCTGAGCACGAAAGCTATCTCAGCCTCGAGTTTCGGCTGGATGAAGCGGCTGAGCGACACCGCGTCGCCGTCGGCGTACACGGTAGACCCGAGCACGGGCCCGTGATCTGGTGAACTCACCCCGATCAGCTGTTGCATGGGCTTAGAGGTAAGCCCGACCTTGTACCCGATGACCTCGTCACCGTCCGCGAGCAGCAGGCTGGTGAGCTGTTGCGCGATCGCGTAACCGTCGGCCATGCCGAGGTCGGGATCGGCGTCGGTGAACGGCTCGATGGCCTGCCTGGCGCGCCTCGCCTCGTACAGCGCCCTGGCCTTGCCGGACACGTCAGTTAGCGGCAATCCACTCAGCCTCCATCAGCCGCGGGGTCACTCAGCCGGCCACCCGAGGTAGTTCAGCGAACCACCGACCAAGCCGCCTCGACGATAACTGGCGGCGCGCGAGCCTCGCTCCCGAGGGGCGTCCGACCGGCCACCGTAAGTGCCTCATAGGGGCGGGAACGACAGCAGACCACATAACCGACGCATGCACGCTCGCGGCCATCGCGGGACCGGGCAGTGGCACCGGCCTGCTTTGTCATGCTGCGGCGCGGCTCGAAGGGTGCGGGTTAGCGAGTGACGCCCGTGGTCGGGCCACGACCGGTAACTCATGCCCCGCTAGGTCGCGCGCTGTCGTGCCTTAAATCGCCTCGCGGCGGCCTGACCGGGCGGCGAGTTTGTGTCGCTGCGGCCCGCTTACTCGGCCGCGATGAGGACTGCAGGTCCTTCGGGGCCGATAGTGCCTTGCTCCGATCACTGGCAGCGCGAGCCGGCTCGAGCGGGCGGAGTTCGGGCAGGGCGGGCACGCGCTTGACTCGCGTCAGGCTCGGTCGCTTGCCGGGTGTGCGCACGCAGGCGGGGCGGCTGCTGATGCTGTGGGAGTCGTCGTCAGACGTCAGGCACCGGCCAGTCGCAAGGTCGAACTGCCAGCCGTGCATCGTGCAGGTCAGGATCGAGCCCGTCGTCTGGCCGAAACGGCTGAGATCGCCGCTCAGGTGCGGGCAGCGGCGCTGAGTGATCCAGTCACCGAGCTGGATCTCCTCCTCGTCGTGACTCCTGCTGGCGTACCAGCCTTCGGCATACATCAGCCGCTCGGGCGACAGGCACTTAAAGAACGTGTACACGTACTCGTTATAGGGGCCGATCCGGCGGGCCCGGAACCGCATGCTCAGGAACAGGCTGTTGACCCAGTCGGTCTGGTGGTCTGCGATCAGCCGCTCGACCAGTTCCCGGCCGATGGTGAACTGGTAACGGCAGGTCTCGCCGGCGAAGGCGCGGACCTGGCCGGCCGGGAAGTCGATCACGATCGGCTGCTCGCCGCCGGTGTCGAGCAACACCGGGCCGCCCACGCCGGTCTTGATGTGATCCGCCAGCTCGAGCAGGGGCTCGAACCACGCCTTCAGCTCAGCCAGCACGTCGATCCGGCCGGCCGGCCAGCGGCGCTTGCCCGCCGCGATCTTGTCCCGCATCCTGGCGGCATAGTCGCGCAGGTACCGCGCCTTACTGGTGAACGGCTCGAGAGCCTGCTCTTCACCAGCGGGCCAGTGAACCTCGCAGCGGCCGGGGCCGACGTCCAGCACCGCGCCCGGCGTCATCAGCTGGCCGCCCTCGATCCCCCGCTCGCGCAGGTAGTCGAGAAACACCAGCTGGTCAGGAAAGGTGTTGGCCGGATCCCCGGTCAGGTCGTTCAGACCGAACAGTTCCTCATCGAGGAAGCACGGCGGGCCGGCGAACGGCACCACGTGCCGGGCCCCGATCTCGGTGACGTAGCGAGCCGCGCGGTCCAGGCCGTTGGCCCGCTTTACCGCACCGAACGACCGTTTCGCGGCCTCGGGCAGCTCATAGGCCCACGGCCACCAGATGGCCCCGGAGAACTGCAGCAGGTGCACGTCATAAGGGCCGAACGAGCGCAGCGCGTCCAGCTCGGTCGGCCGGGCGTCGTTCTGGTTCAGCATCCGGGCGGTGCCGTCATCGACGGCTAGCACCGAGTCGCCCAGCGGCCCGTCCGCCGGGGACAGCAGCGCCTGCCCCATCAGCCGCAGCCCGCCCAGCTCGACCACCTCGCCGCTGCGCAGCACCACGAACTCGGCGAACCCCAGCCGCTCCAGCTCCTCGCGCAGGTCCGGTACGGGGAAGTCCGGCAGCAGCACGGTGGCCCGCCGCGACACGTGCCGCCTCAGCAGCTCGGCGTCAAAATGATCCTTGTGCAGGTGCGACACGTACAGGTAGTCCACGTCGCCGAGACGGTCCCAGTCCAGGCCGCTGTTATCGGGGAACACGAACCACGACTCGAAGTACGCCGGGTTCACCCACGGGTCACACAAGATCGTCCCGTAGCTCGTCTCGACATGCAGTCCGGCATGACCCAGGCATGTGATCCGCAATTCCCTGCCCCCATCAACACGGCCCGCTGCGTCCCCCGCCGGCGGCAGCCTACGATCGCGCCGCTACGACCGCTGCCCCGGACTTGGCAGTGCTTCCTTACCCCCGTAAGGCGCAGTTCTAGGAGCTCTACAGATCCCGTATCGAAACTTTGCCGTTCCTAGACGTCGCAGGCTTAGCCGCAAGCGCCTGTGGCCATGGTGAGCCAGCCGGCTAAGTGAAGACGGACCGATGCCGGTGGACAGCCTGCAGCGCGCCGATCGCGATCATGTCGGCAAAGATGGCCGAGCCGCCGTAGGAGACGAAGGGCAGCGGTACTCCCGTCACCGGCATGATGCCGATGGTCATGCCGATGTTGATGAATGACTGGACCGCGAACCAGATCGCGATGCCACCGGCGACCAGCGTGCCGAACTGGTCGTCTGCGCGCGCCGCGATCCTGATTGCGCACAGCAGCACGACGGCAAGCAACCCGATGATCACCAGGCAGCCGACGAAGCCAATCTCGTCGCCTGCCACCGCGAAGATGAAGTCGGTGTGCTGCTCTGGCACGAACCCGCCGGCCACCAGCTGACCGTGGAACAGGCCCTGGCCCGTCAGCCCTCCGGAGCCAATCGCGATCTCGGACTGACGAGCGCTGTAGCCGGCCCCGCTCAGATCGGCCGCCGGGTGCAGGAACGAGGTAAGCCTGCTGAGCTGATAAGCCTTGAGCAGGTGCAGCTGGATAGCTCCGAATGCGCCAGCCGAGCCGACTGCGAGTAGTGCGATCAGCCACCGCAACCGGATCCCCGACAGCGCGATCATCCCGATCATCAGCGCGAGCATCACTATCACGACGCCGAGGTCAGGCTCGGCGAGTACGAGCAAAAGCGGCACCACGCAAATGGCGAGCATGATCGCTAGCGCGCGCACCTTCGGCCGTTTCTCGCGGCGGGGAAGGTCGCCGAGAATCATGGCGCCGACGAGAATGATCGAGAGCTTTGCGTACTCCGACGGCTCGATCTGGAAGCCGCCGCCCAGTGAGATCCAGGATTTCGAGCCGTTCACCGGTACGGTGAGGCTGCCGAGCGGCAGCAGTACGACAATCAGGCCGAGGCAGGACGCGGCGAGCACCACGGGCGCGTACTGCCGCAACTGCCGGTAGTCGAGCATGCTGACGCCCACCATGAGCGCCAGCCCGATGGCGATGTTCAGAATGCTCTTGGTCAGGTACGGGTCTGAGGTATTCAGTCCCGTCGTCGCGGTCGCCGACCAGACAAGCAGCGTGCCGAGAGTGCACAACGCAAGGACACCGGCGAGCAGGATCCAGTCCAGGTGGCGCAGCGGCGAGCCGGCCCCGAAGATCCGGCCCAGCAGCTGCCGGAGCCTGCCGCGGCGGCGGCGGCCGAAGTCCGGCCCCAGCCGTAGCCCGCCCGGTCCGCCCGCGCGAGCACGGACCGGCGGAAGACTGCGGTAAGCGGCGGATCCTGGTACCGGCGGAGGCGGTCGCCGGCTCGCCACGTCCTGGGAGCTGCGCCAGGAGCTCATCCGGCCCTCCCCCATGGCGCGCCGCTGTCTGACTTGCCGCCGATAGCCGTGTCCGCCGGCAACTGCACCAGGGGCAGCCCGACCGCCGTCGGGGTGCCGCTTGGCGTCGGGCCTACCGTCGGCGTCGTCTGCACGATCGTGCCCGTGCCGGTGACCTGCGGCGCGGCCGGCAGCTTGCCGCCGGGCAGCGCGGCCTTCTGGCCCTGGAGGCCGTAGATCGCGTCCCAGATCTGCCGGACGCCAGGACCGGACACATCCGCGCCGTACCCGGAGTCAGGAATCATCATCACGACCACGTACTTCGGGTTGTTGCACGGAGCGTATGACGCGAATACGGACGTTGAGTTCTTGCCGAACACCTGGGCCGTTCCGGTCTTGCCCGCAACACACACCTGGTTCAGCGGGAAGTTGCTGAAGGTCCCGGCGGCGGTGCCCGACGTCACCACGCCCTGCAGCGCGCTGCGGATATAGGCCAGCGTGTTCCCGCTGGCTGGCGCATGCCCGACCACCGGCGGGGTGATGTTTTCGACGACCTTGCCGCTCGGGCTTACGAGTTCCTCGCCGATCCGCGGGCTGTACAGGGTGCCGCCGTTGGCTATTGCCGCGTAGGCGTCTGCCAGCTGCAACGGGGTGACCGCAACATAGCCCTGTCCGATGGAGGCGATGATCGCCTGGCCCGGCAGCCAGATGTTCCCGAACTGGCAGTCGTCGTATTCGATCTGCTGGACGTAGCTGCCGTTCTCGCGGCCGTTCTTGCACCAGTCCTGCCCGGTATGCGCGTTGTCCTTCCAGTAGTAGTACAGCCACTCTCTGGTCGGAATCGTGCCGGTGCTCTCCTGCGGCAGGTCGATACCGGTGTCCTTGCCGAAGCCCCAGTCCATCTCGATCTTCTGCTCGAACTGCACCGGCGCCTTCGGGCTGGTCACCGTGTTGGCCTTGCGGTCATCGTGCAGCCACATCTGGTAACCCATGTTGTAGAAGACGGTGTCGCAGGACACCACGAGCGCCTGATGCAGCGACATCTCGCCCTGGTTGCCCGAGTCGTTGTCGAAGGTGTGCCCGCCGACCGTCACGGAGGCGGGGCAGTCGTAGTCGGCGTACAGCGAATCACCAGACCGGATGCCCGCTGACAGCGTCGTGACCTTGAACGTCGACCCCGGCGGGTACTCGCCCTGGGTTGCGCGCTCCAGGATCGGCTCGCCGTTGGCCGTCCCGAACAGCTGCTTGAACTCCTTCTCCGAGAGCCCGTTGGTCCACACGCTCGGGTTGTAGGTCGGGTAGCTGGCCATCGCGACGATCCGGCCCGTGGTGGTCATCACGACCGCGGCGCCTGAGGTGGCGCCCGCGTTCGAGGCGTGCGCTTGCTGCACCGAGTTCGCCAGGATCTTCTCAGTGGCGATCTGCAGCGGGCCGTTGATGCTGGTGACCAGATCGTCACCGGCCACCGGCTTGATGTTCTTGATGGTCGACGTTACCTGCCCGGCAGCGTTGGTCGCCACCTCGTCGATGCCGGTAGTCCCGCGCAGTTCCTTGTCGTACTCGGCCTCCAGCCCGGCCTGACCCACCAGGTCGTCCCCGGAGAATCCGGTAACCGGCTCGTTGAGCGCCTTCAGTTCCTGTGCCGTGATCGGCTGCAGGTAGCCGACCAGGCCCGCCGCATCGGTCGCGAGCGGCTGGTCGTAGTCGGTGACCGGCTGGATATCGGCTGCCACGCCGGGAAACGCGCTCTTGTCCTCCATCAGCTGCAAGGCCACCCGCTCCGACACGTTCTGCGCCACCGGGATCGGCTGGTAGGGCGAGCCCTGCCAGCACGGCTGCTGCACCGTGGCAGTGCAGATGCGCACGCGCTCAGTGAGGGTCTTGTCGCTGATGTTCAGCAGCCGGGCGAGCCGGGCAAGCTCGGCCTGCCCGCCGTCGGATTGCTGCTGGAGAGTCGCCATGTTCACGGAGACGACGAGCTCGGACTGACGGCCGACGATCACCTGGCCGCTGTCATCGAGGATCTCGCCGCGGACCGATGGCGTGACGATGTCCCGCACCTCGTCCTGGCTGGCCAGCGCCAGGTAACTGGAGTGACTGCCGATCTGCAGGTTATACAGCCGCACACCGAGCACCCCCAGTAGTCCCGCCACGATCAGCGCAATGCTCACTAGCCGGCGCTTCGATGCCGGAATCACCCTGCCCCTCCCGTCCGCTTGCTGATGAGCCAGCCGCGCGACCGGCTCCCTGCCCGCTTGCGTGCCAGCCAGCCGCTACCGACCCGACGGCCGACCAGGACCGACAGCAATGACCGCCTGCCGTAACCGAACCTGGGCTGTTTGCCGATCCGGACCCGCGGCCCGAGCAGCGGGCTGCGGCCCGAGCCGCCGAGCATGCCGCCACCAGGCGGGCCAGAACCACGCCGGCCAGCCGCGAACCGCAACCTGGGCACGCCTGCGCGCCGCCGCTGCGTGCGGAACGTGCTCTGGCTGAGCAGACCGCCGGACACCAGCCCGGAGGCTGACCCCGGTGAGCCGAAGGTGGAGCCGCGGCGGAATCGCGGTACCGCCGCGGGCCGCCGGGGCTGCGCGGGAGCAGCAGTCTTGAACTTCACCTTCGGCACGACGCGTGGCACGCTGCGTGTCGTCAGAGCGGAGCGGCTGGTGCCCGGTCGCAGTCGGGGAACCGCTGCTGGCGGGCGGCGAGACGGCGCGAGCGAAGCCGAGCCGAATGCCCGGCCCAGCGTGCCATCACCACGGCGCCCGCCGAACCTGATCGGCGTGCGGCCGCGCCCTGGCCCGGCGGGTCCCCTCGCCGCGGTGTGCTGCCGGGTGGCCGAGCCGCCAGGCTGGCTGCCTCGCGGCCGGAACTGCCGGCTCGCTCCCGCGAGCATGCCCGGATGCCGGCCAGGGGCCGCTCCCCTGCCCACAGTGCCGCTACCGACAGTGTTGCGGCCGACGGGGTTGCCGATCGCGCCGTCGCCGCGCCTGCCACCGGCCAGCCGAATGTGCGGCGACGTACGTGCCGCGCTGCCGGGGTGACGCAGGCCGGACGCCGAGCCCGCGACACCGGACGCCGGGCGCAGGCGCCCGCGCGTCCGGGCTGACGGCTGCCGGCGGTGATAGCGCTCGTGGCCGCCGCTCAGCCAGCCATCTCCGGTCCTCGCGGCCGCATGCACGAGCCGGGGCTCGCGTCGGCGCTGCTGGCGCCGTCGGCGCTGCTGACCGCGCTCCGACCGGGTCGGCACACCGAGCACGCCGCCCGCCGCAGCACCGGCGGAGAGTCCCTCCGCCAGCATCGAGCCGATCACTACGACCACGTAGAGGACAAACGGGCACAGTATGAGGTCGTAGCCGATAGTGGCAGGCAGCACTTCGCGCACCTCAGCAGTGGTGACCTGCGCGGGTTCGAGCACGAGTCCGAGCGCGGTGGACAGCGCCTCAGCCGCGGCCACGACGATCGCCATGAACGCCGCTGACCACAACGGTGACTTGCCCGCAGCGCGGGCGAGCCGGCCGGCCGCCCAGCCCGCCAGGCAGAACACCAGCGCGTACTGGCCGACCAGCAAGCTGCCGGGCGGAGCCAGGTCGAGGCACAGGCCGGCCGCGAATCCGATGATCGCGCCTGCCAGCGGGCCGTCCGCCACAGCAAGCGCGGCGACCACGACGAGAACAAGGTCAGGAACGCCGCCGCCCGGCAGCCGCAGCCCGTTCAGCACGGTGAGCTGCACGACGATAGAGGCGACGATGAGTACCGGAGCGAACCACGCTTTGCGCACTTCAGCCGCCCGGCGTCGGGTTTGGCGACGATCCTGCTCCGGCCGCAGTAGGCCGGGCCGTCACCGTCACAGTAACGGTCGGGCCCGGATGCGGCAGCGGAGGCAGCGCGGAGAAACGCGGGTCGTGCTTTGGCGGCACAATGACCACGCCAACGATCCCGAGGGCGGTGTAATCGACGAACGGACGGACATCTGCGGCTTCCGTGAGCGCCCCGTTGACGCTCACCAGCCTGGTGATCACGCCGATCGGCACGCCCGGCACGAACGGCCGGTCGTGCTCAGATGCCGAGGTGACGAGTTCGTCGCCAGGCTTGAGTACCGCAGCCGAGCTCAGCATCTGCAAGTGCATGAGCCCGCTGCCGCTCGCGGTGACGCCCGGGCCAGTCACCGACCCTAGCTGACCGCTGGGCGCGACCGCGGCGCCGACGACCTCAGCGCGGCTGTCCGCCAGCAGGACGGTCGCCGTATCCGCGGTGACCGACGTCACCCGGCCTACCAGGCCTTCGCCGTTCAGCACTGTCTCGTCGGCCGTGACGCCATTGCTGCTTCCTACGTCGATCGTGACCGTCTGCTGGTAGCCGGTGCCGACCGCGATGACGCTGGCTGCCAGCACCCGGTACTGCGCGGCACCGGCTACCAGCAGCAGCTTGCGTAGCTGTTGCAAATCCGACTTGCTCAGCTGCGCGCCAGCAAGCTCCGCGCGCAGCTTGACTACCTGTTCCTGCAGGCTCGTCACCTGGCTCGCGGAGGAACTGCCGCCGGAAAAGAAGCGCGCCACCGTGCCGGTGCCATGCTCAGCTCCGCCGAACACATCGCCCACGGCGTTGCGTACCGCCCGCAGCGCCGAGTTTGAGCCGTCCGAGTAGTCCAGCGCAATCAGCGCCAGGGCGACCACTAGCAACACGACGAGGACCACGCGGGTCCGCCGTGTGTCCCGCACTCCGAATCACCTCGCCTGCGCCCGTCACCTTCAACTGCCGCCAGGTGGGGGCAGCGCCCCCGCCCCGGCTAGCGCCTGGCTTCGGGCACCAGCACTTGCTGCAGTGTGTCGAAATCCTCGACGCACTTACCGGTGCCGAGCGCGACCGAGTCAAGCGGATTGTCGGTGAGGTGGATCGGCATTCCGGTCTCTTCGCGCAACCGCTCATCCAGGCCGCGCAGCAGCGCGCCGCCACCGGTGAGCGCGATTCCCCGGTCCATGACGTCGCCGGCCAGCTCGGGCGGGCACTTGTCGAGGGTGGTCTTCACCGCGTCGATGATGACGGACAGCGGCTCCTCGATTGCCCGCCGGATCTCCTCGGCGGAAATTACGATGGTCTTCGGCAAACCGCTGACCAGGTCCCGGCCGCGAATCTCAGCGTTCGGCTCGTCATTCGACGGGTACGCCGAGCCAAGCGACATCTTGATTTCCTCGGCTGTGCGCTCGCCGAGCATGAGCGAGTACTCCTTCTTACCGAAGCTGATAATCGCCTGATCGAGTTCGTCGCCGCCGACCCGGATCGACTGTGCTGTCACGATCCCGCCGAGTGAGATGACCGCCACCTCGGTGGTGCCGCCGCCGATGTCGACAACCATGTTGCCGGTCGGCTCGTTGACTGGCAGGCCCGCTCCGATAGCCGCGGCCATCGGCTCCTCGATGATGTAGACGCGGCGCGCGCCGGCCTGGTGACCGGCTTCCTTTACCGCGCTCTGCTCGACGCCTGTGATGCCGCTTGGCACCGCGATCACGATACGCGGCTTGGCCAGGTGACTGCGCTTGTGCACCTTCTGGATGAAGTACCGCAGCATCCGTTCGGTCACGTCGAAGTCGGCGATGACGCCGTCTTTCAGCGGGCGGACCGCGACGATGTTCCCCGGCGTGCGGCCGATCATCCGTTTAGCCTCGACGCCGACCGCGACGATCTGGCCAGTGTTGGTATTCAGCGCGACGACAGACGGCTCGTTCAGGACGATCCCGCGGCCGCGAACGTACACCAGTGTGTTCGCCGTGCCGAGGTCGACAGCCATGTCGCGGCCCAGAAACGCCATCGCGTTGCTCATGGAGAACAAGCACCTTCCAGCCAGATGTGCCAAGCTACTACTGCATTGTCCCGTACTGCCGCGGCTGAAACGGCCGTTCGCCCCAGCCCGGCGGTCCCGCCGCACGCCTGTCAGGGCCGGCAGCAGCGCGACAGGTACCCGATTCCCGTCACGTCACGCCGGCAACCGGGCCCGCAACGCCTGCGAGGGACGATCTCTTCGTCCGATCCAACGTGCCGCCGTCGCCGATAGTGCCAACGACAGGAAACCGGATAAGGTTTTGCCTGCGATTACCACTGTCGGTGACAGGTTGCTTGCGCTCAGTAATGTCACGTGCGCGCGACGCAGCCACCTGTTCGACAGCCTACAGAGGGGTGCTCGTCGTCTTACGGCAGGGCAAGACGGTTGGTATGCGCTTTGGCTTTTAGTGACCTGCGGCGTGCTCTACGCGATAGCCAAGCCAGATTCCGATGGCCCACAGCACCGCGAATATGCCACCGAGAAAATACATAACAGGCACGACCGAGCCCGACGCTATCGCGAACACTTGCAGCAGGCTTCCGCCTACCAGGGTGGCGGGGAGCGCGCGACGCGCGAGCGCCGCGAAGACCACCGCGGCGACTGCGGCGATGCCGCCGGTGAGCGCCGCCGCGTGTGGCGTCAGGTGGTCAATCTGCACCGCGACCGGAATTGCGAGGCCGATAACGATGGCCTCCATGATCAGCACGGTCGCACAGAGCCGCTTCACTCGAATTCACCCGTTCGACCGGGCCCGGCCGGATGTGACTCAGGCGACGCGTGCACGTTCCCGGCCCGCTCAGAGAGCAGGACGCGCGCATCGCCGGCGGTAATCACCGAACCGGTGATCAGCACTCCCGCCTTTCCTGGCCCGCCCTCAGCCACCGCGTCCGCCTCGTCCGCGAGGGTGACCCCCAGCTCGATTGCGTCGTCCAGCCGGTCAGCGACCGTGACCTGGTCTGGTCCGAACACCGTGACAGCCACTTCGGCAAGCGCGGCCGGGGCCATGGAACGGGGTGAGGAATTGGCGGTGACCACTAGGTGGGTGACCACTGGCTCGAGTTCGTCCAGGATCCCGGCGACGTCCTTGTCCTCGGCCACTGCGATGATCGCGGTGAGGTCGGTGAAGTTGAAAGCCTCCGTCAGCGCCTCGACAGAGGCGGCCATGCCGCCAGGGTTGTGCGCGGCGTCCAGGATCACGACCGGGCTGCGCCGGACGACCTCAAGCCGGCCGGGGGAACTCATCGTTGCAGCGGCCCGCCGCACGATATCCGGGTCGACAGCCGATGGCTCGTCGTCGCCAAGTTCCGCCTCAGCCGGCGTGCGCGCGAATGCTTCCACGGCGGCGATCGCGCACGCGAGGTTGCCGGCCTGATGCGCGCCGAACAGCGGCAAGTACAGGTCCGGGTAATCGCCCAGCAGGCCGCGGATGTCCAACTGCTGGCCGCCAACCGCCAGTTCCCTGCCGATGACGCCGAACTCCAGTCCCTCCCTGGCCACGGTCGCGCCGACGTCAGCGGCCCGGTGCAGCAGCACTTCAGCCGCGGCGGGCGGCTGCTGTGCTAGTACCGCGATGGCGCCCGGCTTGATGATGCCGGCCTTGTCGGCGGCGATCTCGGCCACCGTGGAGCCAAGGTAGCGGACGTGATCCAGGGAGATCGGCGTGACCACCGCGACGGCGCCGTCGGCGACGTTGGTGTTGTCCCAGGTACCGCCCATGCCGACTTCCAGGACGCACACGTCTACCGGTGCATCAGCGAACACCGCGAACGCCATGCCAGTCAGTACCTCGAAGAACGACAGCGGCACGTCGTGAGTGGCATCGACCAGGTCGAGGTACGGCTTGATCTCGTCGTAGGCCTCGGCGAACCGCTCGGCGTCCAGCGGCTGCCCGTCAACGCAGATCCGCTCGCCGACGTATGACAGGTGCGGGCTGGTGAACAGCCCGGTCCGCAAGCCGCGGGCGCGCAGCAGCGCCTCGATCATCCGGGACGTGGATGTCTTGCCATTGGTGCCGGTGACGTGGATCACCGGATAGGCACGCTGCGGGTCGCCCAGCAGTGTCACCA
>Ga0335074_10004612_pt1 | contig 19005 bp, 9 predicted proteins | sample Lox_Sample_23_FD_206715 | JGI IMG/M metagenome (GOLD analysis project Ga0335074, IMG submission 206715) | Soil microbial communities from Loxahatchee National Wildlife Refuge, Florida, United States - Lox_Sample_2.3 | ecosystem: Environmental > Terrestrial > Soil > Wetlands | place: USA: Florida... | reverse complement strand
CAGTTCGGCTGTGCCCACCAGCACGATTTTCCCGTTCACCCATTTGCGCAGCTGGTCGATATTCCCAGCCTTGGCCGCGCCCTCAAAGTCGGCCAAAGAGACGCTGGGAAACGTGTCCGGCGGCCCCGCGTAATTGATGTTGATCATGCGGTCGTGGTCAAGCGGAATCACGTGGCCCTGAAAAACCAGCTTCCCGTTCTTCCATTCCGCGTCGCTTCCTGCAAACTTCTCGGCCACCCGCAACGCCAGCGAATGCGCCGTTCCCGGAGGCGCTTCCACCAGTTCCTGCTTGCGCGCGAAATCGTCCGAATCGGATGTGATATTCGCGAACCCCGCCAGGCCCAGCGCCGCCGACAGCATATTGATCGGTATGGCCTGCGCTCCCGGACTCGTGTTGAGTTCGGTAGCGTAACCGCACACCACCGGAACCGGCGACGTGCTGACCGCCTCGCCCAGCTCGCGGTCATAATCCGGCTTATATTCGCTCACCGGCGTGCCGAACGCCAGATCCAGGCCGATCACCTGCGCGCCCGCCTGTCCCGCCGCCCGGATCGCGTTGGCATAGTGCCGCTGCCAGAAGAGCATGGGCTCGGGAAACGTGTCCATAGTCTTCTGATCCACCAGCAACAAAACGATATTGGAAATCGCCGGCCGCCGGACCAGCCAGTCGCGCACCACGAAATGCGCGTCGTAAGCCTTCAGATTCAGAATCTGAAAAAAGCGGACGTCGCTCAAAAGGTACCCGCCCAGCGCGCTACCGATAGCCAGAACCGCGCAGAGGGCCCAGTGCCTCCACTTCTTTTTCATTGCTTATATGTGCATTTTACTATGAGCCGCGTGTCAGCCGGGCTTTCCGCAACAAAATCCCCGAAAATGTGTTGCCGAACGCGCGCCCCTCATGCTAAAAATGACCCTACTGTGCCGCGCATTGTCTGGTGTTTGAGCCTGATTGCTTTGGCCCTGCCGGGGGTATGCCCAGCCCAGCCATCCCTGAAATGCACCTTGAGCGCTGCCGCGCCGGTCCCCCTGCGTGCCGAAGGACTTTCAGAGCCTATCGGTGAAATCCTGATTCAATGTTTGTTGGTGGGACAACCTGTCGCCGGCCAGTCTTACATTACCGGTGAAGTCAACATCGACCTCAACACCAACATAGTCAACCGGCTCGGCGTGGGCGGAAATGCGAATACCACCGACGTCGTCCTGACCATCAATGACAATGATGCCGATCCCACCCTCACTTCCACGTTGGGCGGTCCGCAGGGTAACGTGCCGGTTCCGCAGTACGGCGTCCTCACCGGCGTGAACGCTCTCCAATGGAGCGGTGTCCAGATCCCCATCCCCGGCGCCACTCTGTCCGACGGGAGCATATTTCCCAGCGAAACAACCCTGCGCGTTACCAACATCCGGGCCAACGCTCTCCTTTTGGGGGTGGCTAGTACGGGTGTTCCAACACCCATCACGCTGCGGACCGCCGCGGTCACCGATTCTGCGCCCATCTTGCCGCCCAATGGGACGGGTAGTTACGTCCTGTCGGGAAAGGTCTCGCAGGGACTGAGTCCCGGCATCGTCCAGGGGGTGACGCTGCCGCAATGCCAGACCGAGAACATGGTGAATGGCCAGGTCAGCGGTCCGCCCAGTTTCACCGTGCCGGTCGGGGAAGGCCAGGCCAATAGCTTTCGCCCGCTTGGTCAGCCGACCTTCGCGGCTCCGCCGCACTCCGGCGAGGACGGCTATCAAACACCCGGCATTGGCGCCAACGGCGGAGGCGCCGATCAAGGAACGCGCCTGGCGTTGACATTCACGGGTATTCCGCCGGGCGTCCAGCTCGCCGTGCCAGCGACCATCCAAAGCGGAACGCTCACGCTGCAATTGACCAACGCCGACGCAAGCGGCGCCGGCGCTTTTCAGCCCGTCACTTCGGGCGGCCTGGTCCAGCTTCCATCCACCCAATCCAATGCACAAGCCGTATACGAAGTCACCGCCAGCGATCCGAGCGTGCTGGAGTCGGCCCAGATCCCCGTCACTGTCGGCTATCAGGCCAATCAACCGAGCTTGACGGCCACTACCGTTGCTGTGAACTTTGCGCCGTTCTCCATGAACCCCTTCGCGAACAACAACGGGCCGTTTCCATCTTTCGGTGCGCTGAACGCTCCCCAAACCGCTTTTGTGATCGCTCAGTGCACCGGTCCGGCTCCCACCGTTTCGAGCCTTACCCCCAGCAGTGTCGGCGCCGGTCTGGGCAGCGATCTCCCTCTGCAAGTGTTCGGATCGAACTTCGTCTCATCCTCCATGGTTGAGTGGAATGGGGCCGCCGTCCTCACCTCCGCAAACCTGGGCGCCGCGAGCGCAGTGACTTCGCTGAGTGCCACCATTCCAGCGAGTCTGCTCGACCAACCCGGCAGCGCTCAAGTCACAGTCCAGAACCCCGACGGTCAGGTTTCTAATTCGCTCACCTTCCATATCGTGTCCGCGCTACCCGCGATCAACTCGGGGGGCATCGTCAATGCCGCCAGCTCGCAGGCGACGCTAGCGCCGGGATCGCTCGCCTCCATCTACGGCACCAGTTTCGCCACCGCCGCGGCCTCGGCCGCATCGCTTCCGCTCGGCCAGCAGTTGTCGGGGACCTCGGTGCTGTTCCAAGGCTCGCCCGCACCCGTGCTCTATGTCTCGCCCCATCAGATCAACTTTCAGGTTCCTTTTGAAGCTCCGGTGAACAACAGTGCCCAGGTGGTGGTCTCTCAAAACGGCTCCCTGAGCCCGGCTGCTAGCGTAAACATCGCTGAGTTTGCGCCAGGCATCTTCCTGTCGGGCGACCTGCCTATCGTGCTCCACTCCGCCGACTACAGCTTGGTGACGCTCGCCAGTCCCGCGCAAGCCAACGAAATACTGGTCGCATTCGGAACCGGGGTCGGAGGCGTGAGCAATGCTCCGGCCGATGGCGTGGCCGCCCCCTCTGGTCCTTTGGCCACCGCCACCGTCACACCCGCCATTACCGTCGGCGGCCAAAACGCCCCAGAGCTCTTTGCGGGCCTGGCGCCCGGTTTTGTCGGCCTCGCCCAGTTCAATTTCCAGATGCCGTCCAGCGTTTCTTCGGATTCTACTTCGCCGCTCGTGATTAGTTTTGACGCTGCCGCCAGCCAGCCTGTCGATCTGCCGGCGGGTGAGCCCACCGCCGCGGTCCAAATCACGTTCCAGCCCAATCCCGTTGCGCAATCGTCCGATGGATCTTGGAATTACTCCATTCAATTGCAAGAGAATGATGGTGTCGGCGTCACCATCACGCAAGTGAACGCGGGCGGGCAGGACCTTTCATCCCAGATTGCTGCTTTCTTTGGCGCGAGCCAGATTTCACCCAACGGTCAGTTGACGGCCAATATCAATACCACCTGCCCCGACTGCGGCTTGCCCTATGCCAACCTTTGGCAATTCTCAGGGACCGACAGTAACGGCCACTCCATCACGTGGAGCGGTACGGTGACGCTAACCGCTGCCCAGCCCTCCGCCCGCCGCACCGGATCGAACGCCCGCGCCGTCCCGATCAATACCGTCGCTGGGAGCAAACGCCGATGATGCGGCGTTGTTCACCAATTGTCCTGGGCCCGTGTCTGTTCCTGATCGTAGCCACGTCCCGCGTTCTTGCGCAGGGCGTCATCGGCACTTTCGCGGGAACCACATTCCTGTTTCCGGCCGGTCAGATTCCCGCGCTCAGCGCCCCGCTTGGCAGCGTTCAAGATGTTGCGCTCGATAGCGCAGGCAATCTCTATATCAGCGACGCCGACAATCACATCGTCGTTCGTCTCAGCCCCAGTGGCGCTCTGGTTACCTATGCGGGCAACGGCCTTTCCGGGTTTTCGGGCGACCTCGGCCTGGCCGTCAACGCCTCCATGATCCAGCCGCGCGGCTTGGCGATCGATTCGATGGGCAACCTCTACATTGCCGACTATGCCGGAAACCGCGTCCGCCAAGTCGATTCCAGCGGCAACATCACTACCTACGCCGGCACCGGAAATGCCGGATCCATGGGGAATGGTGTCGCTACTTCTACGGAGCTCAACCAGCCCATTGGCCTCGCCGTCGATGCCGCCGGCAACGTTTACATCGCCGATTCAGGCAATAACCTCGTTCGCGAGGTCACCCCCGCTGGTCTCATCACAACCTTCGCCGGCAATGGCCAGGCCATGACCTCAGGCGATGGAGGCCCGCCCACCCAGGCCGGGCTGAACTCACCCAGCGCGGTCAAGGTGGATGCCGCCGGCAACGTTTACATCGCAACCATCGACGGCGTGCGCCTGGTTACCGCTTCCACCGGCAAAATCAGTACCCTGGCGACCGGGGCTTCGCTTCCCGACGGGCTCGCTTTGGATTCGCAAGGGAACTTGTACGTTTCTGATCCCGTCAACAACCAGGTTGTCCGGTTTTCCCCCGGCGGTTCCTCCACCATCGTTGCGGGCAATGTGTCGTCTGGATTTTCAGGCGATAACGGCCCCGCGCTCAATGCCTCGCTCAACGGCCCCCGAGGTCTCGCGATCAGCGCATCGGGCGTGCTCTACATCGCCGATTCCGGCAATCTCCGGGTTCGCAGCGTGAACCTCGCGAGCGGCACCATCGCTACCGTAGCAGGCAACGGGAATTACAGCTTCTCGGGCGATGGCTCGGCCGCCGCCGGCGCTACGTTCCGCGACCCGGTCAGCGTCGCCATCAACCCGCAGGATCCGGCGCAAAGTCTCTTCATCGCGGATGAGTTGGAAAATCGTATCCGGGAAATCTCGGGCGGGATCATCAACACCGTCGCGGGCGACGGTTTCTCCGGATCGGGCGGCGATGGCGGCCCGGCTACCTCGGCCCTCCTCCAGAACCCGGAAGGCGTCGCGGCCGACAATTCGGGATTCTACATCGCGGACACTTTCAACAACGTCGTGAGGAAAGTGAACGCGCAAGGCGTGATCAGTACCATCGTAGGCGGTGGATCGCCTGCCGGCGGCGTGGGCGATGGCGGCCCCGCCACTCAGGCGCAACTGCTCTTCCCGACAGCCGTGGCCACCGATGCCCTGGGCGATCTCTACATCGCCGATACCAACGACAACCTGATCCGTGAAGTCACCCCGGATCAAATCATTCACACTGTTGCCGGCGGCGGCACATCCAGCGCCAACGGCGTTTCGGCCACTTCCGCCAGCCTCAATGCCCCGCAAGGCGTGGCCGTCGACTCCGAGGGCCGCATCTACATCGCCGACACCGACAATAGCCTGATTCGCGTCGTCGAGAACGGAAAGATCTCAACCCTCGCGGGCGGAGGAACGGCGGTCGGCGAAAACGTCCCGGCCACCAGCGCGCTCATAAAATCGCCTCGCGGGCTCGCCGTGGATTCCGCCGGGAACTTGTATTACTCCGAATACAACGCCAATCGCGTCCGCCGGGTCTCGAGCGGCGTCGTCTCCACGGTGGCGGGTGTCCTGGGCTCTGGCGGCTTTTCGGGCGATGGCGGCCCGGCCACCGCCGCCTTGCTCAGCGGGCCACTCGGCCTGGCTCTCGATACCTCCGGCAACCTCTACATCGCCGATTCAATCAACAGCCGCATCCGCAAGGTCTTCGCCGCGCCCCCTCCCATTCAGGTTTCACCAACCGCGCTGACATTTCAGGGCGGCTCCGGAGGCATGCTTACCAATACGCAACTTGTAACCGTCCTGAGTCCCGATCTAAGCGGGCTGCCCTTCACCGTTTCTCTTCTCAACAACAGCCCCTGGTTGAACGTTTTCCCTCTGAGCGGAACAACGCCGGCTTCGCTCGAAGTCTACGCCGACCCGAGTTCCCTCAACATGGGGACCTATCCGGAGACCATCCGCATTTCGACGCCCAACGCCGATCCGCCTTATACCGACGTAGCTGTTACATTCGACGTCGGCGCGAGCCTTTCTCCGCCCCAAAGCTCCGTCCAGCCCGAGTCTTTGTCCTTCGTCTTCGTGGCCGGCAGCGCCCAAAAATCGCAATCCCTCACCGTGAACAACTTGGGCGGCGGAACGCTCACGTTTACCATCACCGTCGCATCCGGAGATTTTCTTTCGCTGAGTGTAGCTTCGGGATCCGTCACGCCCTCCACTCCAGACTCCGTCGCGGTAACTGCGAATCCCGGATCGCTTCAACCCGGTACCTACACCGGCGCCCTCATACTGAATTTCTCTGACGGAAGCACCGCGAAAGTTCCCGTCACCATGGCCGTCACAGCGGTTCCCGAAATCATCCGGCTCACCCAAACCGGCCTCTCGCTCACAGCCGTCGCCGGCGGACAACTGGCGCCGCCTCAAACGTTCAGCGTTCTCAACGTTGGGATGGGCTCCATGAATTGGACCGCCAAGGCAATCTCGCAATCCGGCGCGCCCGTTGTCCTGACGCTCGACCCTGCCCTGGGAACCAGCGTCGCGGGCTCATCCACGATTCCCTCGGTGAGCGTCTCCGCCAACATCGCGGGCCTCTCGGCGGGCCAATACTTTAACCAGGTCGAGGTCGACTCCGCAACCGCGCTCAACTCACCCCAGTTCATTCCCGTGGTCTTGGATGTCCTGCCTGCATCGCAGAATCCAGGACCTGTCATCGAGCCCAGTGCGTTGGTGTTCACCGGTGTAGCGGGCGCATCCTCGCCCGGCTCCCAGAACCTCGATGTCTACAATCTTCTGGGAAATTCGCTGAACTACAGCTCGCAGGCCATCACCGCGAACGGCGCGCCTTGGATTCAGTACCTTCCCACTGCCGCCCCCCTGGCTGGCGACGCTCCAACCCGGGTGGTGGTCCAGCCCAACACGGTCTTACTCAGTCCCGGTATTCAGCAGGGCGTCCTCTCGTTTGCCTTCGACGACGGCAGCGCGCGCAACGTCAATGTTCTCGCCGTCGTTCTCGCGCCGCCCCCGGGCTCTGGCTCGAACTTGAAAGATCGCGACTTCAATGATCTTCTGAAGAGAGCCCAGGAATCCTGCCAGCCCACGACGCTCGTCCCCTTCTTGACCGCGCTCGGTCAGGGCTTCGTCGTACCGGCTTCCTATCCGGCTGCTTTGATCGCGAACGTGATTGACGATTGCGGAAACCCCATGACCAACGGAAGCGTCAGCGTCTCGTTCAGCAACGGAGATCAGGAGCTGGCTTTGACTCAAGGCCAAAGTGGACAGTGGTCTGGCACCTGGGTCCCATCCTCCAACTCCGCCACCGTCACGCTTACCCTGACCGCGCAATCCAACACCCTCGGCTTTACCAAGACCATCCAGTTGAGCGGCGGAACCCGCTCCTCGGCGCCCACGCCTCAAATTAACTCCGGCGGCATCGTCAACGCGGCGAATTTCGGAGCCGCTCAGCCTCTGGCGCCTGGCGATATGGTCTCGATTTTCGGAACGGGCTTAGCCAACGGTCAGGCCGCCGCGGCTCAGCTCCCGCTCGGCACCCTGCTGGCCGGAACCTCGGCCTTCATCGCCGGCCAGCCCCTTCCGCTCGTCTTTTCGAGCCCCGGGCAAGTAAACGCGATCCTACCCTACGATCTGAAGGCCAACGCCCCCTACCAGTTATTCGTGACCGTTGGAGACCGTGTCTCGGCCCTCAGCCAGCCGGTCAACATCGCTCAGGCTGAGCCGGCCATTTTCCAGACCAGCCTGGGACCTGCCATCAGGGACCAGAATGGAAAAATCATCACCGCGTCGAATCCCGCACACGCCGACGAATATCTGGAGATTTATGCGGCGGGCCTGGGCTCTTTACAGGGGACGGTCTTGCCGGGCACCGCACCTTCGCCGATCAACACGGCTGCGACCGTCACGGCGTCGATCGGAAACATGCCTGCAGCGGTGACCTACGCCGGCCTCTCCTTCTTTGCAGGCTTATATCAGATTAACGTGCAGGTCCCGGAGGGCATCGCGCCCGGCGACGATGTGCCGCTCACGCTCACTATTGCGGGCGTCACCAGTCCAACCGTGCAGATTTCGGTCCAATAGTTTGGCCGAACCCCGCTTCGGCGCTTAAGCTTTCGCTGCCGACAACGCCGCCATCCGCCCCGCTCCCAGCAGCGCGGTTTTGTCGTTGGTGATCACTCGCACCGGGATGTCCTTCAGCACGCCCGAGATCCGCCCCTTGGCGCTGAAAGCCTTCATGAACGCGGTGCTGCTCAACTTGCGGATGATCTTGGGCGCGATCCCCCCGCCCACGTACATCCCTCCGGTGGCGAGCATCTTCAAGGCCAGGTTGCCCGCCTCGGCGCCGTAGATCGAAACAAAAATATCCAGCGCCTGAACGCAGATTGCCGACGTTCCTTCCAGCGCCGACCTCGAGATCGCGGCCGATGGATCGCCATGCGCGATCTGCTCCGCCAGCCACGCCGGCTCTTCCCCCCGCCCGGTGTCGCGCAGGAATTGATACACGTTGTGCAGCCCGGGCCCCGAAAGCACGCGCTCGTAGCTCACGTGCTCGAAGCGGCCCATCAGGTAGCGCAGCAGATCCATTTCCAGATCGTTGCGCGGCGCGAAATCGGCGTGCCCGCCCTCGGAGGGAAACGGATGATACCCGCCTCGGCCATCCGAGTATAATCCCGCCTCACCCAATCCCGTGCCCGCCGAAATCAGCGCGCGATTCCCCGCGCTCGCCCCGGCGCCCGGATTCAGCACCACAAAATCCGACTCCTCCAGCAGCGCGATCCCCTGGGCGTTGGCGAACAGATCGTTGATCAGCATCACCGAGCCGAACCCCAGATCCGCGCTCATCTGGTGCGCGTCCACCACCCAGGGCAGATTCGTGGTCTCGACCCTCCCGTTCACCACCGCGCCCGGCAGCCCGAAACACACCGCGTCCACCGCCACCTGATGCGACCCGAGAAATTTCCGCACGATCTCCACCGGCCCCGGATACTGGCCGCTCGGAAAGATCTCGATATGGAGCGGCTTCAGACGGTCCGGCGTCCCTTCGAAGAACGCCAGCCGCGTGTTGGTGCCGCCGATGTCCCCGCCCAGGAACATTTATTGATTGCTCCAGTGGCGATTGTCCTTGGTGAGCATTTCGTCGGCTTCGTGCGGTCCCCACGTCCCCGCGGCGTAGTTCGGGAACCGGCGCGGAGGCAGCGCTTCCCACACGTCCAGAATCGGCGCCACCACGTGCCAGGCCGTCTCCACCATGTCCGACCGTTGGAACAGCGTCGCATCCCCCAGCATGCAGTCGTAGAGCAAACGCTCGTAGCCGGTCTGCGGCGTCGCGTTGAAATAGTCGGTGTAGTTGAAATTCATGTTGACGCCGCCGATCTGCACCACCGGCCCCGGAATCTTGGCGCCGAAGCTCAGCGAGATTCCTTCGTCCGGCTGCAGGTGCAGCACCAGGCGGTTGGGCTCCAGTTGATCCACCGCCGTCTTGCGGAACAGCACGAACGGCGCGCGCTTGAACTGGATCACGATCTCGGTGGCGCGCCTCGGCAGCCGCTTCCCGGTCCGCAGATAAAACGGCACGTCCGCCCAGCGCCAGTTGTCGATGAACAGCTTCATCGCGACGAACGTTTCCGTCCGCGATTCCGGCGCCACGTACGGTTCCACCCGGTACCCCGGCACCCGGTTGTTGCCTTCCGCTCCTTCGCCGTATTGCCCGCGCACGGTGCGGATCAGCACCTCCTCGTCCGTCATGGGCGAGAGCGCCTTCAGGATCTTGGCCTGCTCGTCGCGCACCACGTCGGCATCGAAGGAAACCGGCGGCTCCATCGCGGTCAGCGAAATGAGCTGGAAAATGTGGTTCGGCACCATGTCGCGCAGCGTGCCCGCTTTGTCGTAATACATGCCGCGCTGCTCCACGCCCACCGTTTCCGCCACCGTGATCTGAATATGATCAATGTACCGCCGGTTCCAGATCGGCTCGAAGATGCCGTTGGCGAAGCGGAATACCAAGATGTTTTGCACCGTCTCCTTGCCCAGGTAATGGTCGATCCGGTAAATTTGCTTCTCGTCCAGGACCTTGCGGATCTCTTTGTTCAGCGACACCGCCGATTCATAATCCCGCCCGAACGGCTTCTCGATGATCACGCGCCGCCAGCAATGCTCCTCCCGCACCAGGCCCGCCTCGCCCAGCTGCGTGACAATCGGGCCGAAGAAGGAGGGCGACGTCGCCAGGTAATAGAAGTAATTGCTGCACGTGCCGTGATCCTTGTCGATCTTCTCCAGCAGATCGGACAGCACCTTGTAGGCCGCCGGATCGGCGAAATCGCCCGAGATATAGTAGATCCGGCGCGAAAACCAGTGCCATAGATCCGGGTCCACCGTGGTCGTGGCGAACTCGCCGATCTCCTTGCCGATCTCGTCGCGAAATTGCTCGCTCGTCAGCTCGTTGCGCGCGAATCCCACCAGCGCGAACTCCTTGGACAGAAGGTTGTCCTTGGCGAGATTGTAGAGCGCCGGAATCAGCTTTCGCTTGGTCAAGTCTCCCGACGCTCCAAAGATCACCATCACGCACGGATCGCCTGGACGGCCGGCGCCCGAGATTCCTCTGGTAGCGATGTCATCTGCCAGCTGCATGCTTCACCTTTCTTTCGGACAATTTTGTACCGCGCACCTCTCGCTCGACCGCCCGCTTTTGCGAGCCGTCCTTACCCCAACGCCTTCGCGATCGCCGCTTGCAAGGCTGCTAAACCGCTCTCTACATCGTGTAAATGCACCCGGAGCGCCCGCCGCTTGCGATCGGCCAGCACCTGGAAATCGCCGCGCGCCTGTGCCGCCTTCACCACGCCGAAGGTGAACTTCTGTCCCGGCACCGGAAGGTCGGCTTTGTCGTTGCAGGTCACTTGCAGGAACACCCCGCTATTGGGGCCGCCCTTGTAAGCTTGTCCCGTCGAATGCAGGAAACGCGGTCCGAACCCCAGGCAGGTTGCTACCTTCTTTTTGTCGCGCACGCTCATCCGCATGGCCTTGAGCGTTTTCTCGTGCGCCTGGTTCATCTCCACGTATCCCAGCAGCGCGAAATAATCGCCCGCCTTCAACCGGTTCAGGTGCGCCTTCAAATAGCCGCCCACCGTCTTGTCCGATCCCGCCGCCGCGGCCAGCGCCGACGCATTCGCCGGATCGGTGAACAGATCGATCCCGCCTTCGGAAAGAATGGGCGCCTCGGCCGGCAGCGATCCCGTCTTCTCATACTCCGTCGTCAGCTTCCGGGTCTCGATCTTGCTCGCTTCCACGTCCGGCTGATTGAATGCGTTGATCCCGATCACCGACCCCGCCACTGCCGTCGCAATCTCCCAGCGGAACATCTCCTGGCCCAGGTTGTAGGTATCCGCCAGCGCGATCCGAACCACCGGATGCCCGGCCTTGGCCAGCGCTTCAACCGCCTGGTCCTGCGCTGCGTCGGCACCCTTGTCCATCCGGATATAAGCGAACACGCGATCCTTGCCGTAAACTTCCGGCCCGCCCAGCGTTTCGCCATCCACCGGAATCAGGCCCTTGCCTTCCTTACCGGTCGACTCCGCCATCAGTTGCTCCAGCCACGCGCCGAAATCCCAAATCGCCGGCGACGTGATGATCGTCACCTTGTCGCGCCCCGCGTTCGCCGCCGTCCCCAGCGCCAGGCCCAGCTGCACGCCCGGATTCTTATCCACCGGCAGGCACGACGAACACGCGATGGCCATCACGTCCGCGCGATCCAAAAACCGCAGCGCATCCATGCCCATCACCGCCGCCGGCACCATTCCGAAATCCGATAGCGCCGAATAACGCCCGCCGATGCTCGCGACGCCGTGGAAAATGTGCCGGAACCCGTCGCCCTGCGCCACTTTTTCGAACTTGGACCCCGGGTCCGTAATCGCGATGAAGCGGCTGCCCGCTTTCCCCGCGCCCAGCGTCTTTTCCACCCGGTCGTAGAAATATTGCTTGAAGATGTTCGGCTCGAGCGTGGTGCCCGACTTGCTCGACACGATGAAAATCGTATTCGCCAGATCCACCTTGCCCTCGATGGCCTTCACCTGCGCCGGGTCGGTCGAATCCAGCACGTGCATCTCGGGGAACCCGTCGATCTTGCCGAAAGTCATCCGCAGCACTTCCGGACACAAACTCGATCCGCCCATCCCCAGCAGCAGTGCGTGTTTGAACCCCGCCGCTTTCACGTCCTGCGCCACGGCTTCCAGGTGCTGCTTGTGCGCCAGTTGATCCTCGGTGATGTCCATCCACCCCAGCCAGTTGCTCTCGTCCGACCCGGTCCACAGCGTCGCGTCGCGGCCCCACAGCCGCCGCACCTTGCCCGCCATCTTCCAATCGTCCACCGCCTCGGAAAACTTCGCGCCGACATCCTCGGGCAGCGTGATGGTCTGCGGGTCTATTTCCACCTGCGACACGTACTTGCACTTGGCGTCCACCGCGTTCAGCAGCTTATCGAACGGCTCGGCGAAGAGCTTCACCGCCTGCGTCACCAGGTCGTCGGTGACCTTCTTCATCGAGATCCCGACCTTTTCGAGCGTGTCCATGGTGTCCTGCGCGCTGTCCAGGTCCGCTTCCAGGCTGGCCTTGGGCTTGCCGTGATCCCGGAACGCATCCAGCGTCTGCGGCGGCATGGTGTTCACCGTGTCCGGCCCGATCAGCTCTTCCACGTACAGCACGTCCGAATACGACGGGTCCTTGGTGCTGGTGCTGGCCCACAACACGCGCTGCGTTTGCGCGCTCTTCTTCGCCAGCGCATCCCAATCGGCGCCCGAAAAAATCTCTTTGTAGCGTTGATACGTCAGCTTGGCGTTGGCGATCGCCACCTTGCCCTGCAGGCTCTTCAGCAGCGCCTGCTCCTTGGGATCGGTGCTGCCCTTCATCTTGGCCTTCACAATCGAATCCACCATGCTGTCGATGCGGCTGATGAAAAAGCTCGCCACGCTCGCCACGTGCTTGGGATCGCCGCCCGACGCCGCGTACTTCTTCAGCCCCGCGATGTAAGCGAACGCGACCTTCTCGTACATCTCCAGCGCGAACAGCAGCGTCACGTTGACGTTGATGCCTTCGCTGATCAGCGCCTCAATGGCCGGAATGCCCTCCGCCGTGGCCGGCACCTTTACCAGCAGATTCGGCCGGTTCACCGCCTTCCACAGCCGCCGCGCGTCCTTGAGCGTGCCCTCGGTATCACGCGCCAAAAACGGCGACACCTCCAGGCTGATGTACCCGTCCCGCATCTTCGTCGCATCGTACACCGGCTTCAGAATGTCGGCCGCGTCCTGGATGTCCTTGATCGCCAGGATCTCGTACACGCCCATGGCGTCCAGGTCCTTGCGTTTTTGCAATTCCGCCAGCGCCTCGGCGTAATCGGTGCTGCCCGTGATCGCTTTCTCGAAAATCGCCGGGTTGGATGTCACGCCTCCCAGCCCGTCCTCGTCCACCAGGCGCTTCAGCTCGCCGCCCGTTATCAGAGTCCGCCGGACGTAATCGAGCCAAGCCGATTGCCCGAACTTGCGAAGTTCCACCAACGGATTCGTTGTCCCTGCCGCAGTAGTGATGGTTGCGCTCATTGTGTCCCTCTCGTTCGCTTGGATTTCCTCGCGGGTCTTGCCCGGCCCGCTCTATTTTTATTTTGCCTTCGCGATCTCTTCCTTGGCGGCTGCTACTACCGCGTCCTGCGTGAAGCCGTACTTCTTTTGCAGCTCCTTCAATGGCGCCGACGCCCCGAAGGTCTTCATCCCGATGACGCGCCGCGCATAACGGTCCCAACCGAATATCGATGCCTGCTCCACCGCCACGCGCGCCTGGACCCCCGGCGGCAGCACGGAAGCCCTATATTCGTCCGATTGTTTCTCGAACAGCTCCCAGGACGGCATGCTCACCACGCGCGCCTTCACTCCCTCGCTGGTGAGTTTTTCGTACGCGTCCACGCACAGCCCGACCTCGGTGCCCGTTCCGATCAGAATCACGTCCGGCTTCCCGCCCGCCGCGTCCGCCAGAATGTAGGCGCCTTTCGCTAAGCCCGACGCCGGCGCGTATTTCGCGCGGTCCAGCGTCGGCATGTTCTGCCGCGAAAGAATCAGACATACCGGTTCGTGCCGTATTTTGGCGATCTCGCGCCACGCCTCCGCCACTTCATTGGCATCGCCCGGCCGCATCACGATCAGCCCCGGAATCGCGCGCAGCGAAATCAACTGCTCCACCGGCTGATGCGTCGGCCCGTCCTCGCCCACGCCGATCGAATCGTGCGTGAATATATAGATGACCGGGATCTCCATGATCGCGGCCAGCCGGATGGGCGCCCGCATGTAATCGCTGAAAATCAGAAAGCCCGATCCGAACGGCCGCAGCTTGGACAGCGACAATCCGTTCAAAATCGATCCCATGGCGTGCTCGCGGATCCCGAAATGCATGTTGCGCCCACCGTAGCTGCCCGCTTCCAGATCGCCGGCGCCGTCGAAGGTCAGCCGCGTTTTCGTGGACGGAGCCAGATCCGCCGCGCCTCCCACCAACCACGGCAAATGCTTGGCAATCGCGTTCTGCACCTTGGCCGATGCGTCGCGGCCCGCCATACCCTTGGGATCGGTGGGGAAGGTCGGAACCTCCGCGTCCCAGCCCTTGGGCAGCTCGCGCTTCTGGATCTGGTCCATCTGAGCCGCCAGTTCCGGAAAAGCTTTCCCGTATTCGGCGAACTTCGCGTTCCAGGCCTCGCGCGCCTCGTGCCCCCGCTTCCCCAGATTCGCTTTGAAGTGCTCGTACACGCCGTCCGGCACCAGGAACTTCGCGTCTTCCGGCCACCCGTAGTTGCGCTTGGTGAGCTTGATCTCGTCTTCGCCCAGCGGCTCGCCGTGCGCGGCGCTGGTGTCCTGCTTATGCGGCGCCCCGTAGGCGATATGGCTGTCCACGATGATCAGCGTCGGCCGGTCGGTGGTCGCCTGGAAGGTCTTGATGGCCCGCGCCAGCATGTCCAGATCGTTGGCGTCGCCCACGCGCTGCACGTTCCAGCCGTAGCCCAGGAACCGTACCGCCACGTCTTCGCTGAACGCCAGCGACGTATTGCCTTCGATCGTGATGTGATTGTTGTCGTAAATCCAGCACAGGTTCGAAAGCTTCAGGTGGCCCGCCACCGAAGCCGCTTCCCCGCTTACGCCTTCCATCATGCAGCCGTCGCCGGCCAGCGCGTAAACGTTGAAGTTCACCAGGTCGAAGCCCGGCCGGTTGAAATGCTGCCCCATCCAGCGCGAGGCCAGCGCCATTCCGACGCTCGTAGCCACGCCCTGGCCGAGCGGCCCGGTGGTGGTCTCGATGCCCGACGTCCAACGGTACTCCGGATGTCCCGGGCACTTGCTGTTGAGCTGCCGGAAGTTCTTGATGTCCTCCAGCGGCACGCTCACCGTTCCCAGGCGCTCGTAGTCCGGGTCCACCGCCTTCACCTGCGCCAGGTGCAGCGTCGAGTACAGCAGCATGGACGCGTGCCCGCACGACAACACGAACCGGTCGCGATTGGGCCAGATCGGATCGTCCGGATCGAACCTCAAAAATTCTTGCCACAGCGTGTACACCACCGGCGCCAGCGCCATCGGCGTGCCCGGGTGTCCGGAGTTGGCTTTTTGGACCGCATCCATGGAGAGCGTGCGGATCGTGTTAATGCAAAGCTGATCGATTGCGTTCGTGGACGAGATTTTCGGCTGAGCCTGGGTAGAGGTAGACATGGGAGCTTTTGACGAACCCTCCGCGGTTCGCAGAGTAGCGAGGAGCTGGGGAAAAACTCTCGCGCTCTGTTGGAGCATTGTAGCCCATCCCGCAACCGGCGTGCTCATGAAAATCTTGTTTCGAACGGCTTTTCTTCCACTGTGGGTTTCTAAGCCAAACTACCCCCCTGCGCTAGGCAATTCGCCGGGCAGTTATTTACACCACTCTTCCTTAAACTTCGGCTTTGCCGCCCTTTCGCCGCAATCTCGTCGTTTTCTGTCTTGTTCTCGTCGCGGCATCCGCCGGGGTCTGCGCGGAGTGGTATCACACCAACAGCACCAATCACATACCGGAACCGGCTGCCTCGCTCCCCTTTGATATGCTCGCCGCGCATAATCAGGTGCGGGCGCGTGTCGAAATTTCGCCGCTGCGCTGGTCGGACCTCCTGGCCCGCTACGCGCAGCAATGGGCCGATCACCTGCTGCGCGAGCGCCAGTTCCATCACCGCCCGCACCCCGTTTACGGCGAAAATCTCTTCGAGATCAACGGACCGCGCGCCACTCCCTCGGACGTGGTTGGCGTCTGGGCGTCGGAAGCCACCGGCTACAGTTATCCCGCCAACGTCTGCCGCGGCGTCTGCGGCCACTACACGCAGTTGGTCTGGAGCGAGACGCGCGAAGTGGGCTGCGCCGTCGCCCGCGACACCATCACCGAGGTTTGGGTCTGTAATTACGACCCGCCCGGCAACTGGGTCGGCGAACTTCCTTATTGAGTCGTTGACAGCGCCCGAACCCTTTCTTGGATCGCCACGAATTCACCGCTTCGTTCCTCAAACTTGATCCTCGCCAAGACCTGGGTTGCGGCCGCCTTCGCCTCTTCTTCGTTCCGCCGCGCAGTCTCGCGAAAGCTCATCGGAACCAGCGCCTGTCCCGCGCAGAACCCAATCCCGCCGCCGACATAAATGAGCGGGATCTTACCCAGATTGTCGATCCGCCCCTGACCGGTCGGCGGCTCCCCGTGCCTGAGCGCGACGTGCTCCATCGCGAGCGCCAGCATTCCCGCAAACTCCGCCTCATCCTTCGCTGCCTTGAACAATGCAATCGGGACAAATATGTATCCGCCGGGCAACGCCACCGGCTCGTGCGTCGCCGGGCACGTATCGTCCGCAATCACGTGAAAGGTGAACGGATACCGCGCGGCAGGCATCTGCGCCGCGATTCTGTCCCCCAGGTGCTGGACGTATTCCTCGATTCGGGTATCGTGGACCGCCCTGGTCCGCCCGTCCATGTCCGAGGCCAACACTTTCCCCAGCGCCGCCTCTTTGTCCTCCGTTTGCGCTGACAAGACACAAACGGCAAGCAAAACCGCGACACCTCGAAAAATCCACATTCCCCACCGCCAACAACCAACCGCCAATCGCTACTTCGGCGGCGGCGCAACAGGCCAATTCCCGTCATACGGCGGCCAATTCGGCACGAGCGCCTCCTGCTCCGGATAAAACATCGACGAGTAGATCGCCGCGATCTTCCCCTGCTCGATCACAAACCATTCGCTAAACACGTTCCGCCGCATCGCCACGCCCGGCTTGCGCTCGAACACGCCCAGCCCCAGCGCCACGCCCGCCTCTTCATCGACAATCGGAACCCGCCGCCCCACCACCGCGAAAATGTTCGCCATCGCACCGTTCGACGTGCAATCGCTCATCTCTCCGTTCGGAAGCTTCCGCTGCGTGGTCACAAAACCGTTCTCCAGCCGCACGCATCCCGGCTTGGCGATAATCAGCCGTCCGTCATGCGCCGTCAGCCCGTCGAAATAGCTGTTCGTGATCGCGGCCATGTCGGCGCGCGACAGCCGCTCGCCCTTTGGTACCATGCGCTCCACCGGCGGATGCGCGATCAAATTCTCCGGATCGTGAAACGACGCATTCGCCTGCGCCCCCGCCCCCACTCCGATCCCCGCATCGCCCTTGCGCGCCAGGTACCACTCCGCCTCGCTGATCTTGTGGTCTTCCACCTTGATCCGCACCGTCACCACCGCCGTCCCGCTTGTTTCCTCGAAGGTCCCGAAATATCCTGCTTGGCCGCTCTCGGTATCGAAATACCGCCGTTCGAGCTTCCCCAGCCCCTTCGCCGACTGCCAGATCCCCGTCCCCGCGCGCTCCACCATCGCGTTCTCGGTCTCGCGGAACCCTACCGCGAGGGGCGCCGCCCCCGGATTATGCGCCACCACGGCATTCAAATACTGATCCAGCGCCGCCTTCAGACACGCCCGGTCGCACCCGGCGCCCTGCGCCCCCGCACTCGCCATAATTCCCAGGAATCCAATCACCAGCCAACGTTGCATGGCGGTATTGTATCGCTCTTCGCAGGCGAACTCCCTCTCAATCTAATGGGTTACTTATTTTAGTTTCCAGACTCGGAACCGTTCCAGAACGCGCGCAATAAAATCAGGCACGAGATAACTCTTTTCCTCAGCGGACAGCTCCCGTGCCTTCCCGCCTGCCGCCGCAAACACCGCAGACGCCCGTTCCCGAGCAAGGGATGCACAGAGGCACCGGAGAATTCAGGTGGGTATTTTGGCCTGTCCCGAAGCAGGCGCCACATTTGCCGCTGCCGCGAGGATCGCAGTGGCGGCATTTATCGGCTCCGAATACATCGACCTCGATTCCTGTGTAAAAATGCATTGCCGGGCGAGGCGCCGCATCAATAACGCCGCTTGCGGCTTGTTCATGATACCGCGGTCAAATCCGCGGAAATTATTTGTCGCGTCGAGTTACTTGTGGGCCTTGATCACGAGGCTTCCAATGCTTAACTCGGCCCATGTCATCCTGACATCGGGTAGTGTCAACCAGATTGTGTAAACCGGATTCTCAGTGATCATTGCCTGGCGCGCCAACTGCCAACCGCGGAGGGCGCAGCCCGACGCCCGTTATAATGGAACCGCCATGACCCCCGACCAACAGCTCGCCGCCCTGGAGAAAAAAGTCGCTGACCTCACCGCCCAGGTCGCCAAACTCAACGACACCCAGGCCGTCCGCGACCTCCAGTTCAAATACGGCTACTACCTTGACAAATGCCTTTATGACGAAGTGGTCGACCTGTTCACCGACGATTGCGAGGTCCATTTCATCGGCGGCATCTTCCGCGGCAAATCGAGCGCCCGCCGCCTCTATTGCGACCGTTTCCGCAAAAATTTCACCGGCGGCCACAACGGCCCGGTCCAGGGCTACCTGCTCGATCACATGATGCTCCAGGACATCATCGACGTTGCGCCCGACGGCAAGCTCGCCTACGCCCGCCTCCGCGTCTTCATGCAGGCCGGCCGTCATCATGAGTACACCGACGAAACCCACCCCCTCCGCCAATGGTGGGAAGGCTCGCTCTACGAAAACGTCTACGCCAAAGAAAAC
>Ga0335074_10004611_pt1 | contig 19006 bp, 17 predicted proteins | sample Lox_Sample_23_FD_206715 | JGI IMG/M metagenome (GOLD analysis project Ga0335074, IMG submission 206715) | Soil microbial communities from Loxahatchee National Wildlife Refuge, Florida, United States - Lox_Sample_2.3 | ecosystem: Environmental > Terrestrial > Soil > Wetlands | place: USA... | reverse complement strand
ACCGAGATCACCCCGAGCATGATCCCGTCGGTGTCGCAGTACGCCGGGGAGCAGCTGCTGACCGGGCAGCAGGCCGAGGCCTACGCTGACCACTTCATCGCCGTGCACCTGTCCGAGATCGGCGGCGGCAAGACCTACTCCCAGCTGTCGACCGAGGCGATTGCCCAGCCGAACAACACCACGCTGGCCAACCAGGTCGCGACCGTGTTCAAGGGCACCACGCTGCGCAGCATGCTGCTGAACGCCTACGGCTGGTGGAAGGTCTCCCAGATCATGTTCATCGCCTCCCTGATCGCCTTCGGCCTCGGCGGCCTGACCCTGCTCGTCACGCTGGCCGGCCTGACCGTCCGCGAGAACCCGGAGATCGTCCACGAGATCATCGAAGGCAGCCCCGTCACGCACTCATGATCCCGGACATGCAGCAACCGCCTCCGGCCGGTGCCCGCTCCGGGCGCCGGCCGGTGGTGTCGTTCCGCCGCACCCGCGAGCCGGTCGCTCGGCTGGCCACGAACGGAGGCGCTCCGGTGCGGCTGGAAGGTTCCCGTCGACGCGGCGCCGACGGGTAAGCGGGTGATGGTGGCAGGCGCCGGGCCGTCCGGCCTGCCGGCCGCCTGCCATCTCACCCGCCTGGGTCACTCGGTGACCACCAAGCGGGCAGGACCTTGGTCCCCCGTTACCGGGCCGTTCTGCCGATGCGCGGCCAGCCTGCCGCGCGTGCAATGGGCCTCAGACACTCGTAGAGGAGACCCATCATGTACCCGAACCCGGCGCTTTCCGCGGGCCAGCTGGCCCTCATCGCCGTCGTCGCCGTTGTGTGCCTGGCCATCTGGATCGGCGCCGTGTTCATCGCGGCCCGCGAACCGCGGCGGCGGGAGAGCGGGGCCGGGACGGTATCGCAGCCGCTGCACCCGGCAGCCGCGGACGCGCCCGAGCGCAAGGCCGCCTGATCACGGGCTCAGCCGACCCGGTGGCGGGCTGCTAGGCGGGCTTGATGCGGCGGCCGGTGACGCGGTGCGGGACGATCCGCAGGAAGAGTTCCCGCTCCCCGGCGGGCCACGGTTCGACGCCGGCCCGCTCCGCGGCCTGGCGTTCGGCGCCGGCCTCCACGTGGTGCGCGGGTCCCTGGATCAGCACGCTCCAGCCCTGCCGTCCGGGCACGTCGATCTCGTCGATCTCGAACGCCACCATGTAGTTCCCGCCCGCGATCCCGGTCTGCAGGTCCTCGTCCAGCGCGCTGTGCCGGGTCGTCCGGAACACGATGGCCCCGTCGTGCCACTTGTAGTTCACCGGCAGCACGGCCGGGCCGAACCGGCTGGCGTAGGCGATGCGCCCGATTCCGCCCGGCGCTATCAGCCGCAGGCTCTCGGCCTCGTCCAGCTCCTCGATGACGCGGTCAGCCATGCCTGATCCTTCCCGGGGTGGCTCTCAGTCAGACCCTAGCGCCCGGCGCTCCGCCGGTGACCTTCAACCCGGCCGGAAGTGGACTTTCGGCCCTGCCGTAGGCCAGGCCCGATGACGAGGCTGGTACTGGAAGCCAATGAGCTTTAGGAGGCAGTCATGCGAGCCGTCGTTTACCACGGTCCCGGGCAGAAGGCATGGGAAGAGGTACCGGACCCGGAGATCCTCGACGCTGGCGACGCCATCGTCCGGGTCGACGCGACCACGATCTGCGGTACCGACCTGCACATCCTCAAGGGCGATGTCCCCGAGGTGCACAAGGGCCGGATCCTCGGCCACGAGGCCGTCGGGACGGTCTGGGACGTCGGCGACGGCGTGCAGACGGTGACGCCGGGCGACCGCGTCCTGGTCTCCTGCATCAGCGCGTGCGGGACCTGCCGGTTCTGCCGCGAGGGACGCTACGGGCAGTGCCTGTGCGGCGGCGGCTGGATCCTGGGCCACAAGATCGACGGCACCCAGGCCGAGTTCGTCCGCGTGCCGTTCGTGGACACCTCCACCTACAAGGTCCCCAACGGCCTCAGCGATGAAGAGACCCTCATGCTGGCCGACATCCTGCCCACCGGTTACGAGGTCGGCGTACTCAACGGGAACGTCCGCCCGGGCGACCTGGTCGCCGTCGTGGGGGCGGGCCCGGTCGGCCTGGCCGCGATCACCGGCGCGCAGCTCTTCAGCCCGGCACACATCGTCGCCATCGACGTGTCCGACGCGCGGCTCGAGGCCGCCAAGCGCTTCGGCGCCGACGTGACCATAAACAACTCGCGGCAGGACCCGCTGCGCGTCGTCAGGGACCTGACCGGGGACCTGGCTGGACGGCTCGGCGTAGACGTGTCCATCGAGGCCGTGGGCGTCCCGGACACCTTCGAGCTGGCGGTCAAGCTGGTCCGGCCGGGCGGCCGGATCGCGAATATCGGCGTGCACGGCGCGCCAGTCACGCTGGACCTGGAAGACGAGTGGATCAGGGACATCACCATCACCACCGGACTGGTCGACACCTACTCCACCCCCACCCTGCTGAGCCTGGTCGCCAGCGGCCAGGTCAACGTCGAGCCGTTCATCACCCACCACTTCGGCATGGACGAGTTCGACGAGGCGTACGACGTCTTCACCCGTGCGGCGGACACCGGCGCGCTCAAGGTCGTCCTCTCCGGTCAGTGCGAATAAGGAGTACCGGCGATGAAGTCCACGGTCAGGGACGTGATGACCACCCGGGTGATCTGGGTCAGGAAGGGCGCCTCGTTCCGCGAGATGGCCGCCACGCTCCGTGAGCACCGGATCAGCGCGTTTCCCGTCGTCGACGACGCGGGGAAGGTGATCGGCGTCGTGTCCGAGGCCGACCTGCTGGCCAAGCAGGCCCTGGACGGCGGGGAGGACGGGATGCCGGGCATGATCACCGGCCTGCTGCGCCGCCGGGAGCAGGAGAAGGCGCGCGGGGTCACGGCAGGCGACGTGATGACCAGCCCGGCGGTCACGGTGCGGCCGGAGGACACGGTCGAGCACGCCGCGCGGCTGATGTACACGCACAGGGTCAAGCGGCTCCCGGTGGTCGGCGCCGGGGGTCACCTGGTCGGCGTCATCAGCCGGGCGGACGTGCTGGCCGTCTTCGATCGCACGGACGCCCAGATCCGTAACGAGATCGTCGGCGACGTGCTGCACCGGGAGTTCCTCATCGACCCCAAGGAATTCACCGTAAGGGTGAAAGACGGCGTGGTGACCCTGGAAGGCCGGGCCGGGACCGCCGTGCTCGGCCAGGAGATCGCCCGCCGGGTCCGGCACGTCCAGGGGGTGGTCGCGGTCCGCGACCGGCTGAGCTATCCGCCCGCCGGCTGACGGCCGGACCGAATAAGAGACGGAATAAGGAAGGAATGAGCAAAGATGAAGACCGTCAAGGACCTCATGTCCACCCAGATCGTGGCGGTAAGGCGCGAAGCCACCTTCAAGGAGATGGCGGCCACGCTGCGGCAGTACCGGGTCAGCGGCTTCCCCGTCGTCGACGACGAGGGAAAGGTAATCGGCGTGGTCTCCGAGGCCGACCTGCTGGCCAAGGAGGCGCTGGCGGACGGGCAGCCCGGGGCTCCGGGCCGCATCGCCGGCATCGTGCACCGCAAGGACGTCAAGAAGGCCGTCGGCGTGATCGCGGCCGACTTGATGACCCACCCGGCGGTGACCGTAAGGCCTGACGATTCGGCCGAGCACGCGGCCAGGTTGATGTACTCCCTGCAGGTCAAGCGGCTCCCGGTGGTCGACGCGGGCGGCTGCCTGGTCGGCATCCTCAGCCGGGCCGACGTCCTCGCGGTCTTCGACCGCGCCGACAAGGAGATCCTTGCCGAGATCACCGACGAGGTGATCCTGCACCGGTTCCTCATGGACCCGGCCCTGTTCACGGTGGAGGTCACCGATGGTGTCGTGACCGTCACGGGCGCTCCGGAAACCGCCGGCCTCGGCCGCGAGGTGGTGGACGCCATCCGGCAGGTTGAGGGCGTAGTGGCGGTACGCGACCGGCTCGCCTACCCGCCCGCCGAGCACACCATCCCGCCGGGCCTGTACTTCTAGGCGGGATCGACATGAGCATGGCCCAGGCCGCCGCCCACGCGTACGCACTGCTGGCCGACGGCAGCACAGTCGAGATCCGCCCGGCCGGCCCACCCGACTTCGACGCGGTCAAGGCCATGCACGAGGCGATGTCCCCGGACAACCTCTACCTGCGGTTCTTCAACTTCAGCCGACTGGCCGCCGAGACCGAGGCGCAGCGGATCTGCCGCGAACCGCGGCCTGGCCACGTAGCGCTGCTGGCGCTGTCGGCCGGAGAGGTGGTGGGCTGCGCCAGCTACGACGCGTTGGGCGGGCCTGCCGGTCCCGGACCCGTGGCCGAGGTCGCGTTCGCGGTGGCCGACCACATGCATCACCGCGGCATCGCCACCTTGCTGCTTGAGCATCTGGTTTCGTACGCCCGCAGCCATCAGATCACTGTGTTCACTGCGCAGACCCTCTCCGAGAACACCCCGATGCTCAAGGTGTTCGCCGACGCCGGCCTGCCGGTCCAGCGTCATTACGAGGACGGCGTCATGGATATCACCATTCCCCTGCCCAGCGAGGTCGGCGGCACCGCCCTGGACAGTTACCTGAACGCCGTGGCCGAACGGGAAGGACGCGCCGACACGGAGAGCCTGCGGCACGTGCTGGCGCCGCAGTCGGTGGCGGTGATCGGGGCGAGCCGGCGGCGTGGCACGGTGGGGCGGGCGATCCTGGACAACGTCATCGCCGGCGGGTATTCGGGCCGGGTCTACGTGGTCAACTCGCGCGCCAGGCAGATCAGCGGCGAGCACTGCCTGGCCTCGGTGCTGGACCTGCCCGAGCCGGCCGACCTGGCGGTGATCGCGGTCCCCGCCGCGGCGGTTCTGGACGTGGCCGAGCAGTGCGGCCGACGCGGCGTGCGGTCCCTGGCGGTGATCACGTCCGGGCTCGACACCGCCGCCTGCGCTGACCTCCTGGCGGTGTGCCGACGGCACGGCATGCGGCTGGTCGGCCCGGACTGCTTCGGCGTGGCCGTGCCGGCCATCGGCCTGGACGCCACCTTCGCCGCCCGGCACCCGCAGCCCGGCGTGGCCGGACTGGTCATGCAGTCCGGCGGCCTGGGCATGGCGATGGTCGACCAGTTGTCCCGGCTCGGCATCGGCATCTCCTCGTTCGCGTCGGTAGGCACCAAGCTGGACGTGTCAAGCAACGACATGCTGATGTGGTGGGAGAACGACGGCGTGACCAGGCTCGCCGTGCTGTACATCGAGTCGTTCGGCAACCCGCGCAAGTTCGCCAGGACCGCCCGCCGCGTCGCGGCCAGGATGCCCATCCTGGCCGTGGAGGCCGGGCGTTCTCCGGCGGCCGAGCAGGCGGCGGCCTGGCCCACCGTGGCGGCAGCCACGCCGTCGGCCAGCCGGGACGCCCTGTACGAGCAGGCCGGCATCATCACCACCCGCGGCTTCGGGGAGCTGGTCGAAACTACCGCGCTGCTGGCCAGCCAGCCCGTCCCGATGGGCAGCACGGTCGCCATCGTGTCCAACGTCGGCGGCGCGGGCGCGCTCGCCGCGGACGCCTGCACCAGCCTGGGCCTGACCGTGCACCGCCCGCACGGCGCGGCCAGCCGGCGGCTCCGCACGCTCGTACCCGATACCGGCGCGATCGGCGGCCCGGTCGACACTACGGCCGCCATCTCGGCCGAGAACTTCCGGCAGTGCCTTGAGCTGGTCGCGGCCGACGACGAGGTGGACGCGCTGATCGCGGTGGTGCTGCCGACCGCCGCCACCGGCGACCTGGTCGCCGCCATCCAGCAGGCCCAGGTCGGCGTCCCGCTGGCTGCCGTCCTCCTTGACCAGGCAGAATCCGTCCGGATGATCCCCCGGACGGGGGGGGACGGCCGGATCCCCGCCTACGGCTACCCGGAGGCGGCCGCCGCGGCCCTGGCCCGCGCGGCCAGGTACGGGGCCTGGCGCACCGAACCGCGCGGTCAGGTGCCCAATTTCCCTGACATCAGGACCGAGGACGCGCGCACGCTGCTGCGCGGGTTCTTCCACGCCACCCTCGGCGGCGGCTGGCTACCCCCGGACAAGACCACCGAACTGCTGCGCTGCTACGGCGTCCCGCTGGCCGAGCTCAGCCCGGCCCGCAGCGAAGACGAGACGATCCGTGCGTTCCAGGCCGTGGCCGGCCCGGTCGTGCTCAAGGCCGACGTGCCCGGGCTCCTGCACAAGACCAAGGCCGGCGCCGTCGAGCTTGACCTGCGCACCGAGGCTGAAGTGCGGGCGGCCTACCGCAGGCTCACCGGCCGGTTCGGCCAGCGGCAGCGCCAGGTCCTGGTCCAGCCGATGATCGCGGGCGGCACCGAGGTGGTCGTCGGGGTAGCCGACGACCACGTGTTCGGCCCACTGGTGGTGTTCGGGCCCGGCGGCCCGGCGGCTGAGGTCCTCGCCGACCACGCGGCCCGGCTCAGCCCGCTGACCGACGTCGACGCGGACCGGCTCATCGGCTCGATCCGCTCCGCGCCGCTGCTGCGCGGCGACCGCGGCAACTCCCCACCGGACCTGGCCGCGCTGCGCGACCTGCTGCTGCGCGTGTCGCGGCTCGCCGACGACCTGCCCGAAGTCACCCACCTCGACCTCAGCCCGGTCATCGCCCGGCCGGACGGGGTGTTCGTGGTGGACGCGCGGATCAAGGCCACGCCCTACCAGCCCCAGGACCCGTTCCTGCGCAAGCTGCGCTGACGTGTCCCGCCGTCCCCGGTGGACGCGCCACTGCTCGTTCGGCGAATTGGTCTTAACGGCCGGGACCAAGGTCCCGGTACCCGGTGACTCACATCACTACCGGCGCCTCCGGCGGACGGCCAGGTTAGGTGCATCAGCCATCTGTCCCGTCCCCGGAGGCTCCGTTGACTATCACCGCCCAAGCGGGACACGCTCCCGCGGCTCTCGATCTGAATCAGCCTGGCAGCTACCTGCACTGGAACGTATTCACGGTCTCGGTGGCGAACCTGGTGCTCATCGCCGTCATGGTGGTCATCTTCGGCGCTGCGCTGCTGCTGCCCTTCCCCGGCCGCCGCCGTCACCGAGCCGACGCGGCGCAGGATGTGACCAGTCCGGACGTGCCCGCTGACCCGTACCCGGCGGCGTCGGGGGATGAGCGGATGTGGACGGCGCGGGTGCGCCGCGACGTGATGGGCTCGCTGCCGCCGGACAAGCTGCTGCCCGACCGCCAGCCCGCCTACGTCTCCTCCTGGATCTACGTGTTCGGCGTCGGCTCCCTGGCCGCGCTGGGCGTGGCCATCGTGAGCGGCTTCACTATCGCGCTCGGCGGGACCGACTGGTGGCACACCAACCCGGTCGGCCACTTCTTCAACAGCCTGCACCTGTGGAGCGTGGAACTGTTCATGGCGCTGCTGGTCATCCACCTGTGGGGCAAGTTCTGGATGGCCGCCTGGCGCGGCCGCCGCGCCCTGACCTGGATCACCGGCGTCGTTGCGTTCCTGATCTCAATCGTCGAGTGCTTCACCGGGTACTTGTCCCAGCAGAACTTCGACTCGCAGTGGATATCCACCAACGGTAAGGACGCGTTCAACGCGGCCGGGGTCGGGGCGTTCTTCAACCTGATGAACTTCGGCCAGATGCTGCTATGGCATGTGGTGCTGATCCCGGTCGTCCTCGTCGCCATCGTCGGCGCGCACGTGCTGCTGGTCCGCGTCCGCGGCGTCAGCCACCCGCTGCCCGCCAAGATGCCGCGCGGGCGGCTCGCCCTAAGCGCCCTCCGTCGTGCGGACCGGGCGCCATGGCGCGGCCCCACCAAGCGCTACGACATCCTGAAGGAAGGCAGCATCGCCGCGCTGGTCGTCCTGATCCTCACCGTCGCCCTGGCCAGCCTGCTCTCGTCCCCGGACGTGCCGCCGGTCACCGTCCGCAGCTGGGCCCTGGCCGCTCCGGCCGACTTCCTTGGTACCGCGGCCAGCGAACTCGACGGCACCAGCGAGACCGCCACGTACGGCCCGCCCTACAACACCAACGGAGCCCCGCAGAAGATCCTGTTCTCCCCGGCGAACTGGTTCGGCGTGACGCAGCCCATCAACGCGGCGCAGACCTTCGTGCTGGCCCCGCTGGCCACCGCGGCACCCACCGACCCTGCGCTCGCCGCGGCACTGTCCCAGTACAACGCGGCGTCGGCCAGCCAGCAGAACACCTGGGCCACCAACTACGGCAACGCCGTCACCAAGGTGACGTTCACGAATGGCAACCCCGTGGTCCCGGCCGCCAGCGACGGCCCGGTCCCGGTCATGCTGAGCACCGAGCTCACCCTGGCGCGCAGTGGCGCCATCGACACCGACCTGCTGGCCCAGCGGCCGTTCTACGGCACCGACTTCACCAAGCCGCTGCTGTTCCTCGAGGACGGTCAGTACTTTGCCGGACTGGCCTCCGCCATGAACCTGACCGGCAGTCAGTGGGGCGTCATGAACGAGACCGGCAGCTACCCCGGCCAGCCCTGGCTGTGGCTCTACCAGCTCTGGTACCAGCTGCCCGGCTTCCGGACCTCGGTCAACGCCGACCTGATCGCCATCTACCTGACCGGCGCGGCCACCCTGCTGCTGCTGTGCATCCCGTTCATCCCCGGCCTGCGCGACATCCCCAGGTGGATTCCGGTGCACCGCCTCATCTGGCGGGACTGGAACGGGCAGGCTGCGAGCGGGTCCGCCAGCCAGCCTGAGGCCGAGCCCGCCGGGCAGAAGTAGCGCCGCGCGCTCGGCGCGGCGGCCCGCCATCCGCCCCAGCGCCAGCGGCCGGACCGTTCCCGGCCCGAGTTGCCCTGCCGGTCGCCTGCCGGCTGAGATAGGTCCATGCCACACGCCCCGGACACCCTTGCGTTGCTCAGGCTCGGCCGGCTGGAGCTGGATCCCGAGCTGCGTGCCTTCCAGCCCGGCCCGGCCGCGTCCGACCTCGTGGTGACGGCCACGGTCGAGGTACCCGATTCGGAGTCCGAACCGCGGTACGCCTGGGATGTGGCCTGGGCCGATGCCATGCGGGAGGCCACCGGGCTCGGTGCCGGCGAGCGGACCGCCCAGGCGCTGGCCGCCGGTGCCGGGAACGCGGTCGCGGGCGGTACCTGGGTGGTGGTCGCGGCGCACGGGCAGGTGCTGCTCGCGCGGTGGCTGCCGCATGGGTCCGCTGCGCCCTCGGTCCGGGTGGGGCCGCTGCCGCACCTGCGGGAACTCGCCGCGTTCACCGCGCGGCGCCCGGCCCACGTGGTCGTGCTGGCCGATCACGACCACGCCGCCGTCATCGCCCACGGGGCCGGCGATCAGCACCCGGCCTGGCGGTTCCGGGTCGACGAGCAACGCGATCCCCATCCGGACCGGCCGCCGGCGCAGCACCACGGGGAGCGGCACGTGACGGGCCCGGAGCCCGAGGGCGGCGGCGAGCGGAACGCCGGGGCCATCGCCGCCCGCGTTTCTGCGGCCGCGGCGAGCGTCCACGCGGGCCTCGTTCTCGGCGCGGGCGACCAGCACATACTCGATGCCGTCGCGGCCCACCTGCCTGCGTCGCTGCGCCCGGTTACCACCATCGACGTCGGCCACGTGTCCACCGCAACCGATGCTGAGCTCAGCGCCCGGATCGGTGCTGCGCTGGACGGGATCACCGCCGAGGCCATCGGCGCCGTCGGGGGGCTCGTTGCCTCGGGCGCCGCCGCGGCGCAGGACCTGGTCCCCGCCGCGGTCCGCGGGGTCGATGCGGTCGCCGAGCAGCTCGCCGAGGAGCAGGTGGCCGTCCTGCTGGTGGCGGCCGACATCGCGCGAGCCGGCGATGGCGTCAGCTACCGGATCGGGCGGCGCCCGACGGACTTCCTCGTCGGCGACTCGGACACCGGCACCGAGGTTCCGCTGGATGACGGGCTGGTCTGGGCCGCGCTGCACCAGGACTCGATCGTCGTGCAGCTGCCGGACCGCGCCGGCCCGCTGGCCGGCCAGCCCGCCGCCGCGCTGCTTCGCCGCGCGCGGGCCTAGGGCCAGGAAGGGAACCCCTATGAAAGGGCCAGGCGTGCGGCGCTGACGTCATCGCGGCCGTAGCCGGCCTCGACGGCGGCGTGCCATTGGCGGGACAGCGCCTCGAGCATCGGCAGCGGCGGGCCGTTTGCGGCCGCGATGGCCAAGTCCACGTCCTTCAGCGCCCACTCCAGCGGGAACTCCGGCGCGAAGTCGCCGCGGGCGATCTTGTGCAGCTTGGCGTCGGCCAGCGGCGCGTCCAGCGGACCGCCCTCGATGACGGCGTCCAGCCCGGCCGGGTCGATGCCCAGCCGACGTCCCAGCTCGAGCGCCTCGGCCACGCCCTCGATGAGGAACGACAGGTAGCTGTTGACGACCAGCTTCATCCGGCTGCCCTGCCCGGCCGCCCCCAGCCAGACGGCCTTGCGGCCGATCGCGGCGAACGCGGGGGCCATGACCGGCTCGGCCGCCGCCGGGCCGGACGCCAGGATGAGCAGCTGGCCTGCCTCGGCCGGGCCCTTGCTGCCCGAGACCGGGGCATCGACGAACAGCACGTCCGGCCGCACCAGGGCCAGCCTGTCGGCCAGCCCGGCGGTCGCCTCCACGCCGATCGTGCCCATCTGCGCCCACGCCGCGCCCGGCGCGAACGGCGGGCGGTCCTGTGCGAACATCACCGCCGTCACCGCGTCGGCGTCCGGCAGCATGGTGATGACCGCCCGGGCGTCGGCGATCGCGTCCCGCGCTGACGCGGCCACCACCGCGCCCGCGGCGGCCAGCGGCGCCGTGGCCTGTGGCGACCGGTCCCACACCGTGGTGCGCAGCCCGGCCGCGACCAGGTTGCGGGCCATGGCCGAGCCCATGATGCCGGTCCCGAGAACCGCGACGGCACTGGCTGGCTCCCGCGCGGCGAGTGGATCACTGGTCATTGGCTTCTCCCTTCCGTAACGAGTATCACCGTGCCTCTGCCGGGCCGGCGACGGCAAGCCTCGCACCCGGCTTGCCCGAGCCGGCGCCCCATTCCCCTGAACGGCAGGCCAGGCAGGGTTCGACCGTCCCCCGGGTAGATTCAGGAGATGGTCAAGAAGATTCTCGAGCTCCTGGTCTGCTTCCTCCATCCCGTCGCCGTCGTGCTTATCTGGATTGACTTGGCAACTCGCCGTAATATCAGCACTGTCGCCAAGGTGGCGTGGGCCGTATTTGCCCTTATCCCGCTCGTGCCGTTCCTATATGTGCTTACGGGTGGCGACCTATGGTGATGCGGCTCGTCGGTCACCTGTGAGACCTATCACTACGTACGCGAGCAGGGATAACCGCTCGGTGTGCATGGTCCGGGGATTGGCGGGCAGCGGCACCGGCATGGGAGACAAAGTCCTCGTGCGCGTACCGTTGCCGCGGCTGTCGATCGTTCACGTGCAGCGCCGCGGGATCGTCCTGGCCTTGCTCGTCGGCGTGGCGGTCCTGCTGGAACTGGCGGCCGGGGTCGGATTGGCTTACGTGGCGGGCTGGTCCAAAGTCCTGGCCGTGCTGGACGATTTCCACGGAACGTGGCTGATCGCGCTGGTCGGCGCCCTCCTGGTCTCCTTGATCGGCTACTACTACGCCTACCGAGGAATCTTCCGCGTCGAGGGCGGGCCGACGCTGACGCGCCGGCAGATGCACGCGGTGGTGGCCGCGGGCTTCGGCGGATTCCTCGCTCATGGCGGTGGCGCGCTCGACAAGTACGCGCTGCAGGCCGCGGGGGCGGACGAGGCGGAGGCCAAGGCGCGGGTCGCGGCCCTGGGCGGGCTGGAGCACGGCGTGCTGTCGATCGGCGGCTGCGCTGCGGCGATCGCCGTGCTGGTGTCCGGGCGCGGCCAGCCGCCCGCCGACTTCACCATCCCCTGGGCGGTCATCCCGATCCCGGGGTTCCTGATAGCGTTCTGGGCCGCGGAGCGGTACCGCGACCGGTTCAGGGGCCAGGCCGGCTGGCGGGGCATGCTGGGTACCTTCGTGGACTCGATCCGCATCATCCGGGTGCTGTTCGCTCACCCGCTGCGGTGGGGTTCGGCGCTGTGCGGCATGGCGCTTTTCTGGGCGGCGGACGCCTTCGCCGCCTGGGCGGCGATGGCCGCATTCGGCTTCGAGATGAACGTGGCCATGCTGTTCGTCGGCTTCGCCACCGGGATGGTGTTCACCCGCCGGACCGGGCCGCTGGCCGGCGCGGGCGTCCTAGCCCTGGTGCTGCCGGTCACTATCTGGGTCAGCGGTGCGCCCTTCGCGGTCGCGGTGGTGGGCATCTTCGCCTACCGGATGCTGGCCCTCCTGCTGCCGATGCCGGTCTCCCTCGCCGCGCTGCCCACGCTGCGCGCGATGGCCTGCCGCCCGGCCGCCCGGGCCGCGGGAACCGCGGAGGGCACCAATGAGCCCGCGCTGCAATAAGATCCGGGCATAAGGCCGTAGGCGCAGGGAGGGTGCCGTGCGGGTTGGGCCTGCCTTCATAGCCTCCTGGCTCGCGTCCCAGGTGAAGATCCCGCGCCTGGTCAGGAAGATCCCGTCGGGGGCGAAGCTCACGTCCCGGGTGGGGATCCCGGTCGGCCGGGACGATTTTTCACTGCGGCCCATGATGTGGATGTTCCTGGCGATACTGATTACCTTCCTCGTCGCCAGGATCGTGACCAGGATGATCCGGTCAGGCAGCGGTGCCCAGGCCGGGCTGGGTAACGTGCGGATCGCCGGCCATCACGTTCATCACCAGGTCTTCGGCATCCTGGTCATCATCGGCACCGGCATCGTGCTGGTGTCGCAGATGCCGCGCGGGGCGGCGCTCGACGCGGCGGCCGCCGTCTTCGGAGTGGGCGTCGGGCTCACGGTCGACGAGTTCGCGCTCTGGCTCCACCTGGAAGACGTCTACTGGACCGATCAGGGGCGCAAGTCGGTCGACGCGATCTTCTGCGTCCTGGTGATAACCGGGGCGCTGATCGGCGGGGCTGACTTCCTGACCGGCCGGGTCGGGACGGCGGCGTGGTGGTCGTCGGTCGCCGTCATCGCCGTCAACCTCCTGCTTTGCGTGATCTGCCTGCTCAAGGGGAAGGTCGTGACCGGCGTTACCGGCATCGTCGTCGGCGTCGTGGCCCTGGTCGGCGCCATCAGGCTGGCCAAGCCGGGGTCATGGTGGGCGGTGCATCGCTATGCCAGCCGGCCGCGGCTCGCCAGGCGTGCGGCGAGCCGCTACGACCCGCGTCACCAGGAGCGCTGGAACCGGCTGCGAGATCTCGTCGCCGGCGCCCCCGCCCAGGAACGGGCAGACTGACGCCTCCAGCCGCCACGAACCAGCCGTCCCAGTTCCCCAGTTCGTGACCCCCGAATGGGGGTCATGACACAGCCGCTGGGGCGCCAGTAGATTTTTAGCGCACGAAGGGCCGAGGACGGACGTTTCCGGTCTCCCAATCCGCGGGGGGGATGCGGGTTATGGAGGGGGCGGGAGATGTCCGTCCTCGACCGCTCGATAGTACAACTCCAATTTCGTCGGCGCGGCACGTCCGCGAAGGGCGTATTTCTCGCGCACGCGCCCTAGGTACTGCTTGACGGTCTCCTCGCTGATGCCCATTTTCCTGGCTACGGATTTCATCGGCAGACCGGTTGCGTAGAGTTGCAGCGCACGCCTTTCCTGGTGACTAAGAGCCGGGCCTTCGGCGTCGTCGTCGGTAGCGAAGATGTAGGCCAGGCGCGGGGTGATCCAGTCCCGGCCTGCGGCGACTTCCCTGATCGCCGAGCGTATCTGGTCGGCCCGCTCATTCTTCAGGGCGTACCCGCGCGCCCCGGCGCCGATCGCCGCCCGGACGGCCGTCGGCCGGTCCGACGCCGAGAGGACGAGGACCGCCGGACCTGCCGCGAGAATGGCGGCCACGTTGCCCGCCACGGTGGTCCCGTCACCGAGGTCAAGATCGAGCAGGACGACGTCGGCCCGGCGTCCCGGCCCGGCGAGCAGGGCGTCCACGGTCGCCGCGGTCGCTACGACCCGGATACCGCTCTCGTCCGCCGTGACCCAGCCCGCGACGCTGTCCAGGATGATCGGATGGTCATCCACAGCCGCGACGGCAATGACGCCGGTCAAGCGGCACCGTCCTTCCGCCAGGCGACCTCGAGGCATCCGCCGCCCGTCTCCGTCGTGCTCACCACCGCGTGCCAGTGCGCCGGCGCGGGCACATCCAGCCCGAATCGCGTCAGGTCGGGCAGGCACCGCAACGGCGCGCTGAAGGTCAGGTACAACTCGACGTCATCGCCCGAGGCGAGCACGGTGAGCATGACCTGCTGCGGCGCAAGCGCACTGAGGACGGCATCCACCGCCGCCACGACCGCGCGGGCGACCGGCGGCTGGACGGTTCCCGGGTCGCCGATCACCTGGACGGGCACGGGCAACTCCCGCGCTGCCGCGGCTCGCAGCACCGGATCGAGCCCCGCCACCAACTCGCCGCTGCCCGGCGCGCCGGTGGAGAGGGAATACCGCAGGACCGCCGCGTACCGGGCGCACTCCTCCCGTACGCCCTGCTCGGTGGGGTCCAGTGTCCCGGCTGCGATGCCGCGCAACAGTGGAAGCGCTTTCTGCTCGAGCACGGCGAGCCTGGTCTTCCGTTCCTGCTGGATCGCGGCCGCGGCGGCGTGCTCGGCCGAGGACCTGGCCGCCAGCGAGGCCTGCCGCGCGGCCATGCTGACGTGCGTGTCCAGGGTCGGCCGCAAGGCGGCAAACGCGACGAGCACCGCCACGATGATGTAGCCGGCCGCTCCCAGCTGGGACATGCTCAGCGGGTTCAGCCCCGCGCCGCGGACCAGGAGCACGCCATATACGGCGAAGACGAGCAAGGCGGCCGGGATCCACACCCGGGCCGGGCGGCTCATCACGACCAGGGCCAGCAGCCACGCGGTGCCCAGGACGGCGAGGTCGACGCTGCCTGAACCGCCGTGGGCCCGGTGCACCACTCCGATCGCCGCCACGGCCGCGACCGCGATCAGGATGGCCGCCGCCGTTTCGCTCGCGGTCAGACCGCCCGTGCGCAGGCGCGGCACGAACCAGGCGCTGGCGCCGAGGACCGCGAGCCACACCACGGCCGCCGCGGCAGGCTGGCGGTAATCACCCGGATTGGTCAGCACCTGGGCCAGCGCGACCGACGGCAAGATCACGGCAAGCGCTCTGACCAGGCGCATCAGCCCGGTCTCGGCCGTATCCTTGACCACCTTGTGGTGGCTCACCATCGCGGGCTCCCCTGGGCGAGAGCACGGTCAGCCACGGCGAGGTCAGCCGGATGCGTCTCGCCGGCTCGCTCGGACGCGGGCCAGGACAGTGCGACCACGGTGCCCTGACCTGGCTCCGACCGGATCGACGCCTGACCGCCGCAGTCGGCGGTGCGCTCGGCTATGGACCGCCGGAGGCCGAGCCGGGCCCGGTCGACGCGAGCCGGGTCGAACCCGGCGCCCCGGTCGCGCACGATCACCTCCAGGCGGCACGGGATCTCGGCGTCCCCCTCCAGCGCCGTGAGGCGCACCCCTACCCAGGCCTCCCCGGTCCCGGCGTGCGCGGCCACGTTCGACAGGGCCTCGCGCGCGGCGTTCGAGATGGCCACGATGACCCGGGCCGGGACGGCGGGTCCTGTCCCGGCGCCGACGTCGAGGTGGACGGTGAGCCCCTGGGCCCGCATCTCGGCCACGACCCCCCGTATTGCGCTGCGCAGGTCGCCAGGAGGACGCAGGGCCCCGGGGATCAGGTCACCGGGCTCGCCGAGCGCGCTCTCGATCAGAGCCACGTCCTGCCGGCACCGGTTCACCACCTCGGCCACATCGTCGGGGCCGGCCCAGGCCAGGGCGGTAAGCGTATTAAGGACCGTGTCGTGCGCCAAGCGCTCGTACTCTCGGCGTTCGATGTTCGTGCTCAAGATGGCGTACTGCTCGCTGGCGGCCTGGTCAGCTCGGTCCAGGTCGGCGTCGGCCGCGGCGGCCCGGCCGTAGAGCTGCTGCCGGCCGTATAGGTGTACGAGCCCCAGGATGGCCAGGAAGATCGCCGACCCCGTCAGCGTCCTGAGGCTCGTAACCGGCTGCAGCATCGCGCCGGCCCAGTAGGCCGCCGGCGAACTGAGCACCAGCAGCACGGAGAGCGCGCCAGGCGCATACCACGCGGAGATGACAAGCTGGCCTGACATGGCGATGACCAGCCAGCTGAACGTGTTGTCGCGGATGTCGGGCGGCACGCACTCCTGCGCGCCGAGCGCGAGCGCGACGTACACAGCGGAGTCCATGCAGGCCAGACAGGGCGAGGGCCAGCGCCTTCGCACGTAGGCCATCACCGTGACCGCCCAGGCCACGGCCAGGGCGGGGGCCGCCAAGCGCCATGCGGCGGCGGCATAGAACGAGTGCCAGATGGCGACCTGCACGAGGATGTACGCGGTTCCTGCGAGCCGGACCACGACTGCGAGGTAGGCGATCATTGACCTCAGAGTGGTCATCGCGGGCCCGCTCGGCCCAATGCCGGAACCGCCGGCGGCCCGCCACCGTGGGACGTAACCCGTCGGCGACATAGGGTTGATGATAGGCGCGGACCATGCGCGCATGTCCGCTATCGGTCAGATCCCGGTAGTACGGCGCGTTACGTCGATCACGCGGCCGGTGACGAGGGCACCGGTCCGCTCGGCGCCGGAGCCGGCGCCCGCGCCGGCTCCGCCTGGACTCGCTCGGCGGCGCCGAGCTGGCGGTGGGCGGTGGCCAGGATGGCGATGCCGAGCACCACGACTCCCGCGGCGATGAGGAACGGCACGTGCACGTTCAGCGCGATCACGAGCCTGCCTGCCACGTACGGCGCGACGCCGGCGCCGATGAACCGGACGAAGCTGTAGGCCGCCGAGGCGACCGGACGCTCGACGGGAGCGACGGTCATCACGGCCTGGGTGGTGATGGTGTTGTTCACGCCGATGAAGATGCCGGAGGCGATGGTCGCGGGGATGAGCACCGCGCGATCGGTCGTCCAGAGGCCGATGGCCAGGACGACGAGGGCGAAGCAGGCGAGGTTGAGGTACATGGTCACGGCGATGCCGAACCGCTCGCGCAGCCAGGGCGCGCCGAACACCGCGAAGATGGCGACCAGGACCCCCCAGCCGGTAAACACGAGGCCGAGCTCGATCGGGCTCAGCTGCATCGGGAACGGCGCGTAGCCGAGCACGGTGAAGAACGCCCAGTTGTAACAGAGCGCGGTCAGCGACATCGTCAGCAGGCTGCGGTGCTTCAGCGCGCGCAACGGCTCCGACAGGCCGGTTTTGCGTAGCGGTGTCGGCGTGGGCTGGACCAGCACCACCGTGGCGACCAGGCCGATGGCCATCATCGCCGACACCCCGAAGAACGGGCCGCGCCAGCTCACCTCGCCGAGCAGGCCGCCGAGCAGCGGCCCGACGGCGATGCCCAGGCCGAGCGCGGTCTCGTACAGCACGATGGCGCCCGCGAACCCGCCGCTGGCCGAGGCCACGATGACCGCCAGGGAGGTGGCGATGAACAGGGCGTTGCCCACTCCCCAGCCGGCCCGGAAGCCGATGATGCCGCCGATACCGGAGGCGCTCCCGGCCAGCGCGCTGAACACCACGATCAGGATCAGGCCCGCGATCAGCGTCCGCTTGGCGCCGATCCGGCTGGACACCCAGTTGGTGATCAGCATCGCGACCGCGGTGACCAGCAGGTAGCTGGTGAACAGCAGCGTGACCTGACTGGGCGAGGCGTGCAGCTTGTGCGAGATCGCCGGGAGGATCGGGTCGACAAAGCCGATGCCCATGAATGAGACGACGCAGGCAAAGGCGACGGCGAACACCGCCTTCGGCTGCCGGAAGGGGCTGGCGGCGCGGGACGTCGCAGCGTGACTGGTGGCGATCGACACGGCTTCCTTCGTTCGTGCAAGTTACATTGAATCATCTATATAGATGAGTCTATACTTTTCTCTGTGAGTTCGGCTACGCAGGACCGGTTCGCTACCGCGGAGGCGCTGTACCGGCTGATGACGACGACCGTGCGCCAGCGGCCGCGGGACATGAGCCTGACGGCGGCCGCGACCCTGGCGACCGTCGAGCGGACCGGGCCGCGGCGGATTACCGACCTGGCGATGCTGGAGGGCGTGGCCCAGCCGTCGATGACCGCGCTGGTGACGGTGCTGGAGCGGTCCGGCCTGGTCGAGCGGCAGCAGGACCCTCGTGACCAGCGCGTCGTGCTGGTGGCGCTAACCGAAGCCGGAGCCGGCTACCTGCGTTCCCGTCGCCAGGCCGGGGCCGAGGCGCTGGCCGGGCTCATCGACAAGCTCTCGCCGGAGGAGATCGCCGCTCTCGTGGCGGCGGCCCCTGCCGTGCGCCACCTGCATGAGCTCGGTGCTCTCGGATCCGCCGGGCCGGGTCGGAGGCCATAGCGAGACCGAACTCGTACCAGGGTCGGCCCGTTTCCATGACGAGCCGCCGGCCCGCCGATTCTGGCTGACATCCCTCCCCGCCCGTCGCCGTAGACTCAAAAATAGGTTCGTAAATAGTGCCTTTTTCTGCATGATCATGGTATAATCGTGGGTACGGGGTGTTTAAGATCCTTTCTGCCGAACGGAGCGTGGTGCATGCTCCCAGACCCGTTCCCCGACCCAGGTGAGGACCGCCAGGAACCCGGCCGCTGTCCGCCGCCGGCCGAGCCGGACGCCGAGCCGGACGCCGAGCCGGACGCCGAGCCGGACGCCGAGCCGGACGCCGAGCCGGACGCCGAGCCGGACGCCGAGCCGGACGCCGAGCCGGACGCCGAGCCGGACGCCGAGCCGGACGCCGAGGCTTCGCAGCAGGGCCTGTTCCTCTGCCTGCCTGCGGGGTCGCTGGACCCGGACCAGTTCGCCCAGTGCGGTCCGGCCGCGGACATGCCGCCGGACCCGCTGCTGGCCACGGTCATCGACGCGGTGACTGGTGCGGATGGCAGGGGGCTGGCCGGGTTGTCTGATGACCAGCTGGTCGGGGTGATCGCGGCGGTGCGCCGGCTGGAGTCGCGGGCCGCGTGGTACCTGCTGTCGGC
>Ga0335074_10004610_pt1 | contig 19006 bp, 14 predicted proteins | sample Lox_Sample_23_FD_206715 | JGI IMG/M metagenome (GOLD analysis project Ga0335074, IMG submission 206715) | Soil microbial communities from Loxahatchee National Wildlife Refuge, Florida, United States - Lox_Sample_2.3 | ecosystem: Environmental > Terrestrial > Soil > Wetlands | place: USA... | reverse complement strand
CATTCTGCGTCCCGTCCGCCATCTCCAGCAGTGGATTGAGCACAACATTCTGCTGGAGCTTGCCGCCGCGCCGTTCTCCAAAGAAGACGCGCAGCTTGTGCCCGAGGCCGGTTCCTGCGTAGATTGCCCCAAGCGCACTGGCCACAACACGCTGCTCTTCGCCGAAATCGGAGCCAACCAGCCCGATTCGTGCAGCGATCCGAAATGCTACGCGGCAAAGATCGACGCGCATGTGAAGCAGACCATCGCCGCCAAACCGAAACTGGTACAGATCAGTACCGCCTACGGTCAGCCGAAGGACGGCGGCGCAGTGATTCCGCGCAACAAGTACGTCGAAATCCGGCAGGACAAGCCGAAGGGCAAAAATGAGCGTGATTGGCCGGAATACAAATCGTGCAAGTACACCGCCGAGGCCATTGTCACCGAAGGCATCGAGAAAGGCGAAACCAAGCGAGTGTGCGCCAATCCCGAATGCCCGGTTCATCACCCGAGGAAGCAGCAGCGGCGGACGAACACCGATGCCGCAATGAAGGTCGCTCAGGAAAAACAGCGCCGGGAAGAAGCGCAGGCCCAGGCCACCGGGCTGCGCGTCCTCAAAGCAATCGGCGACGCGGTTCCTGTTCGCCTGATGAAACGCGACCTGCTGTTTGTTGTGTCGCGGCTTTCCGCCATGCTGGACGAGCGAAAGGTTGCCGTCCTCATCCGGCAACACAGCATGGGCAAACCGAGGGACGGCGAAGCACCGGCGAAACTGCTGACTGCCTTTCTGTCCAAGGCCGAGGAAAACAAGCTGGGCCGCATTCTGGTGGAGACGGCCATTCTCCTGTCCATGCACAACCAGACCGATACCGCGAAGATTCTCCGTGATGCCGCGCACGCCTACCGGGTGGACGTTGACGCCATCTCCGCAACGATCAAGCAGGAGTTCGCGGCGAAGGAGAAGGCCAAGACCACCAAGAAGCCCGCACCCAAGTCGCAAACGAAAGCCACGAAGAAAGCGGCGGCATAACATCCAACGAACAAAACCTCTCGCGGAGCCAGCAAGACCGGCTCCGCATTTCTGTGTCCGTCTGCCCGTTTGCCCACCCTTGTCCGATGCCCCGTCGAAGCCGGGGCGGCATCTCCGCCCCCCCGACGGGCACCGACTCTGGCTCGGAAAACATTACTGAGACACCACCATGGCACCTTGCTGACTGGCGCAATCTTGCTGAGTTAGAGTTTTGCTTGTCGTTGTAGTGTTCGCGTCGATAAGTGTGCTATCAGTGACCTGACCCGCAAATGAGAACGTCCTATCAGCTGCACTTGGTAATATCTGTGACAGATGCGAAACACCGTCGAGGTTTTGGCTTACCGAGCCGTCAACGGTTACGAATCCGGTAAAAGGGATTGGGACTTGATATTGGATAAAGGCGTGGCTCAACGTAATCCGAGTCATCGCTGGCACAATGAGAGGCAGTGTTACGCTGTTGGTCTCTTGTTGACTCTGGGAATGCGTGTCGGTGTCCGATAAGGTCGTTTGCGTATTCACGGCGAGTGAAGCACTTGCACCGAAGCTTACAATTCCTACGTGCAGGCCGCCGTTCACAGATATTGACTGACTTGAGCCTGTCATGAGCGCGTGAGTATTTGCGATTGTCTCACCAACGGTCATGACCACCGAATGTTGAAACGACTCGCTCTGTTGAGCCGCTGAACAATTCGTGTACGTAGCGTGTTGCTCATAGACATCTGCTGGAATATTCGCCCAATTTGGAGTACCTATTTTAACCGTTGGCCCATCTGTAACGAGGAGCGGAGAAAGAACCGACAGCTTTCCGTTGACCGGCTGGCAAACTCTCTTAAACTGCATCACGTGCTGAAAAATGGGCGGGAGGCCCGGAAATGGAACTATCGGCCCGACTCCCGGACCATTGGCGGGTTCAAGATGACATGAATCGCTTATGTGATGATCTGGGAGGCTGCTCAACTTTGAGTTAATCACGTCAATGACGTTTGTGGTCTCGATGGTGGGGCCGGGCGCGAGTTGCTTAAGAGCCATTGGTTCTCTGGCACCCGCCATCCTCAGCGTCTTCTCAGTGGCGGAAATGAATCCGCTTTTCCCCATCCATCTTATTCGCGAATTCGAGGCAAAGATCCCCTCAGGAACTCCACTGCATGTACAGCTCGGCGGGCTTGACGCTACGCCATTGCTGCACTGTGCAGCCTGACCGGCTGGACAGGAAATGCTGCAATTCTGATCCTGATTATCGTTCGTAGCAGAGCAACTGGACTGTGCAGCCAAGTGCGTGGCAATTGCGAGAATCACGCTCGCTGCGAACAAAGCGCGGTGAAAACGAGCTTCGAGCATTCTCCACCTCTTCAGTTGAAGTGAGGTCACGGCAATGCCCTCATGGCTTGCCGCTAGTCTCTTGAGCAATCACATCGTATTCAATGCCCATCTCGCCCGAAAACTCTCCGGCTAAATCATAATTCACATACTGCGTCCCGGCGATGGGCTCCTCAGGGTCTATGGTACTAACCCAAACAAACGTAAAAGGAGTGGGTGTAGGCACGGCATTCGGATTCTGGAGTTTTTCGATCACGGCAACCCTTCCCGTGTACAAAATGAACCACGTGTTAGTGTCTATTCCAACATGGCTCCCGTCGAGTTCTTCGAACCACAGAACGCCCGCAAACCTTAGACCTGCCGTAAATCTCGTCGATATGCTCGCCTCTTTAACTACTACAGACGCGGAGACGGTCGAATTTGCCGGGACCGGAACCGTCGCATTCCAGCTCCATGTTTGGGTCTGCGTGAAGGTTTGCGCATTGGTGTCACTTAGAGAAACAGTGTTGGTTATCGTGCTACTCTGTGACGTAGACTGACCGCTCGCAATCGTCGTCGAGTCCGTCGATGAGTTGTTTCCAGTCCCTCCAGCCGAAAGTCCCGCGAACGAAAAGCCAACGTTAAAGCTCCCCCCATTTGTGGTACTTTGACCTTGGGTTAAGGTACTGCTCGTCGAAATAGCATTGGTAAGCGAGTTTACATTACTTAGGGCATTGCTGAAGGTCCAGGTGCCAGTTTCGGTTGTCGCTTTCTGGTCCGCAAACTGCTGCGACGCTGCCAAGCTCGTTCCATTTGTAAAGTTGGCTGCTGCCAATACATTCGGGGCGATATTCGGAGTAGAAGAGCCATATTGCAAGCTGCTTACTGTGGCCTCAAAGGGCTTGTACATGACTGGCTTGTTCTGTGCGTTAAAAGTATCAATTTCAGCTTGAGTAGGCTGGTAGCCATATCCAAGAAATTTAGTCAGTCCTCCGTGATAAAGGTCCGCATTGGTGGTTTTCATTACCGCATTAGTCATCATGAAGGTCGCGATATCAAATGGGCTGTAGGCGTCGCCGGCGACATCAGCGACGGTTCCTTCAGGTACGCCGTTGCATGTACAGCTGGGCGGGTTTGAGCCTTGGCCATTGCTGCACTGCGCGACCTCACCAGCCGCACACGAGATGCTGCAACTCTGGCCCTGATCCTTGAGGTTGATTGCAGAACCGTTGGTTGCAGAACAGCTGGACTGTGCGTCCAATCGTACAGACCCCATCAGAACTAAGCAGCCTAAAGACGTGATGATGAATGATTGTGCCCTTTGAATCATCGACTTCTCCAATCGTCAGAGCTTGTCATCAAGAGAACGCAGAACGGATGGAAGGGAATCCAATCACTCAAATATGAAATGTTGTTGTTCCTAATGAAGCTAAGACATTGCGTAACAGATGGATCTGCATATTGTCAATACCGTTCCTTTGGTCTACGTTAAACGTTCGTGAATGGCTGGCCTTTCCGGCACGAACTGGGCAATTCTAGACGTGAAGACCTTTGTTGATGACGCGGAGCTGAAGGTCATGAGCAGCACAGACACCTTGGATGATCGTGAAACCGATCTAATACACCTCCATACCTCAGTCATTGCGGCCATTCGCGAGAGCGAGAAGAGGTCGGGAATCGGAGGTAAATTCGGGGATCCTTCGTTGCCCCAAGTGCGGCTTCGACGGCCCACTGAATATCGAGATTCAGAGTTTGCCGGCGTGATGCAGGACGATGCCGCGCCCACGTGCTCCGCGCTCCGGAGGTGAAGCAGTTCCAAGGGAACGGCCCCTTCCCCTTTGTCGGAGCGCGGATTAACCATGCGACGCGCACGCTTGGCTTTTTCCGCGATCCCCTTCGTCTTAGTTCGCAGAATTGGAGGAGGATTTGTGTTGGTTGCCCGCCTGTTCATGCAACTCAAGCCGCAGCTTCTCAACGACGCCCTGCAGATCCTCAATCGATGGGATCTCATCACGCAGGGGCTCCGGTAACTGGCGGGTGACGCGGTAGGTGGAAACGCCAATCGGCTTGGCAACATCGCGCAAAGCATACTCGACGATCGATTCACCCCGGCTCTCGCAGAGAAGCAATCCAAGCGTCGGAGAATCCAACGAGGTCCGCAACAGGTCATCTGCAGCGGAGAGGTAAAAATTGAGTTTGCCGGCGTATTCGGGCTTGAACGAGCCTACCTTGAGTTCGATCACAAAATAGCAGTGCAGCCGGACATGGTAGAAGAGGAGGTCGAGATAGAAAGTCTCCCCACCCACTTCGAGCGGAAACTGACTGCCAACGAATGCGAACCCCCGACCCAGCTCCAGGAGGAGGTCGCGCAGATGGATGAGCAGGCCGCGCTCCAGTTCCCGTTCTTTGGCGCTGGAGGCGAGGGTCAGGAAATCGAATTGATAGGGGTCTTTGAGAAGCTGCTCGGCCAGATCGGAGCCTTCGGGGGGAAGCGCGCGGGAAAAGTTCGTGAGGGCTTTGCCCTGCCGCTCGTGCAGCCGGGCCGAAATGTGATGGACGAGGACGTTTTGACTCCATCCGTTTTTGACGGCCGCTTTCAGATACCATTCCCGTGTGGGGCGATCCTTGATCCGGTCCAGAAGGCGCGTCTGATGGCCCCACGGCAATTGTGCAATAGCCTGTTGCACAAATTCCTTTTCCGGCCACGCCTCGGCAAAAGCCCTCATGTATTTCAGGTTGCGCGGACTGAAGCCCTCGACGCCGGGGAACTCCGCGCCGAGGTCCCTGGCAAGGCGGTCAACGATCTTGGCGCCCCAACCCTCCGCCCGCTGCCGTTCCAAAATGTCTCGCCCTATCGACCAGTACAGAAGGACGAGTTCCCGGTTGACAGCGAGCGCGGCGCGCACCTGGGCGGTCCGAACGCGCTCTTTGATCTCCTTGAGGAGTGCCGCATAGCCGGGTGGTGGTTGAAGCTGTTTCGTCATCGTCCTCTTCAGATTATTCCAGCCTACGGTGAGTGGTGCTAAGGTTGGTGTCGTGCCTGATACAAAGCAAAAGAGAGAAATATGGGCTGACCCGCCACGACTCAGCCCACGGCCCAGATTGACACAAAAGATGGCTCGAAATTCTTGTGTCATCTTTGTGTCAAATAGCGTCGATTTTGCCGGTTTTTCCGGCTATTCCGATTTTTAACCTGTTTACCGTCAATAACTTACGGTTTTGGCAGTTCCATGGCATGGAAGAGGTCGTCGGTTCGATCCCGACCAGGTCCACCAAGAAACCCCGAAAAATCAGCGAAATACAGTCAGCGTTCTCACGCGAGATGTGCCTGAACCAAGGCACACTAAAGGCACGTTGAGAGAATCGGTGCAGTTGCCTGTATTCGCAAGGTAAGAGTGATGCGTACCGCCGCAACTCCTGTCAAGGAGGCTCTATCAGCCTGCCTTCTTGTCTACCAGGAGCAACGCTGGCAAGTGCTGCTGCGCCGGACACATGGACTCTTCCTCACCGTGCACGTACAGTTCTATTGCGATCCGGTTCTATTGCGAACCGGGGGCCGCATGGCGCATGACACTCGACGCCAGCTTTACTGACTAGCTCGTACTGACTAGGTCACGTTTCGCGCTGAGGAGCGTCGCGAGCGAACGCCGAAACGTATGCCAGCCGATGTGCTTTTTGTCTGAACCGAAGCACTGAGGGAAAACATCTTTTAGGTCAGAAAGCTGCTCTCAGCGAGAGCCTCTGGCCAAACCGGCTTCGCGTCGAGGAGGAAAAAATGTGGATGATTGCGGTGATTGCATGTATCGCTGTACTGGTGGCCGGCGTGCTGGTGAAACGCGCCCGAGATCGGCAAATGTTTGAGCAGCACAGCATCACCTCCGAAGACCTCCATAGCTTATTGGCTTCTCACGGTGATGTCGCGCTCTTCGACGTTCGGCTTTCCCTCGACCTGCTCGCCGATTCGGTCATCATCCCCGGAGCAAAGCGGTTCGCTCCTGAAGAAGTGATTGCGAATCCAGCGCTCATTCCGAAGGACCGGGACTCGATCGTCTACTGTACTTGTCCGAGCGACGAGACCAGCCGCCGGATCCTGCGTCTGGCGCTAGCCGACGGACACACAAGAATTAAGTTTCTCAAGGGAGGGCTGGGAGGTTGGAGAGCAGGGGGTTACCCGGTCGAGCCCTATGACAAGTCCTTCCACCTCGACTCCAGCGGCGTGGCCCTCCCGCGCCACAGCCCAATACAGTGACGGGTGATCGGATGGGCCGGACCGACGTGCAGGTAGAGGTGCAACGTCTGCGTTCCCGGTGATACGGCCGGAAATCAATAAGACCCTCGCCCGAGGGTGCTCCATTCTGTGATTCGCGTCACTGGAAATGGGATTGTCAGCGCATAGAGTGATTTATAAAGCAGTAGCACTGCTGGCGGGATCGATTTCCAATGCGACCCTTTCGATCGGCCGTGCAATAGAAACAGGTCCCAAATTCAGTGCGGATTGGAGGCTCGCAATGACAATTCAGGCGAGCGCGCTGGGGTCGGGAGAAATGAATGGAAGTGTGTCTACGACGCACGCCCACTATGAAACAGAATCCGTCGGGCGCGAGTGTCGGAAACTGACAATCAAGCGGATTCTGGTGGCCACTGATTTCTCCGACGGCTCATACGGGGCCTTGAGCTATGCGAAGCAGTTGGCCAAGGCTTTTAATGCAAAGATCAACCTGTTGCACGTGATCGATCGCGACACCGCGTCAACGGCAACGCAGTCTGCACCCGACCTGTGCGAACGGTTCGATCTGGCGGAAGCGGAGCTGGAACGAATCGGCTCATCGCTGTTCTATGACAACATTGCGTGCGCGATGGTTGCGCGTTCCGGAGATATTCGGAAGGTGGTTCCGGAGCTGGTGAGGGAACGCAACATCGACCTGCTGGTGATTGGAACTTACGGCAGAACCGGCAAGGGAGGCAGAAAGCTGGGTTCAATTGCAGAGATGCTTCTGCGTTCACTCCCGTGCCCGGTATTGACGGTTGGCGCGGGCGCGCGCTCGAACGCATACAGAAGCGCATATAAGCATTGCGTTCTCTTTCCTACAGACTTTTCCGGAACGGCCCAACCTGCCCTGGCGTATGCCGAATGTCTTGCGGCGCACCTGGACGGCGAGTTGCTACTTCTGCATATCGACTATGGTTTACAGATCGAAAGAAAAGGCAAAGCACTCGAGTCCCTTGCGAATGAGCTGACAAATCTTAAGGTCAGGAAGGAATGCATCGTCAGGACCGGAATTCCTTCTGACGCGATCGTTGCGCTTGCAATTGAGAAGCGAGTTGACTTTATTGTGATGGGCGTCCACGGACCCGATGAGGCAGATAAGGTTCACAATTACGGAACCGCTTTTGATGTGATATCCAAATCGAAATGTCCGGTGTTCACGCTGTCTTCAATCTGGAAATAGGGACCTGCAGCCCATTGCCGGAAGCTGCGGGAGAGCGCTTTCCCTTGAGGGAGTTTAGCCGACGTCTTTGGAGATTGCGTCGAGCACGCCGTTGAGGAAGTTGATCGACTCCGGCGAAGAGTAGCGCTTGGCGATCTCGAGCGCCTCATTGATGACAATAGGCGCCGGAGTGCCGCGAAACCCCATCATCTCTGCCACTGCCATGCGCAGAACGTTGCGATCCACGGCCGGCATCCGAGTGAGCTTCCAGTTGTCTGAGTGCTTCTCGATGGCTGCGTCGATTTCACCAGCTTTCGCTGTGGCTACGCGGAAGAGGTCTTCCGCAAAGCCGCGCGTCTCCGGCTCCACTTCGTCGCGCGCCTGCCAAAAGCTTTTGCGAACTTCCTCCGGAGTTTGGCGTCCCATGTCCGCCTGGAAGAGCATCTGCATGGCAAGTTCGCGGCCCTTGCGCCGCTTGCCGGTGACGGTCATCGGCCGGCTTCCTGTCTATTGGCTGCCTGCTCGCCGATCTTTCGCCCTAGAGACACCATCTCGATCGCCGCCGAAGCTGCTTCAAAGCCTTTGTTCCCGGACTTCAGCCCGGCACGGTCGAGCGCCTGCTCCAGCGTGTCGCAGGTGAGCACGCCAAAGGCGTGAGGAACGCCGGTGTCCTGCTGCGACTGCCCGATGCCGCGCGCCACCTCGTTGTAAATGGCTTCGTAATGATCGGTTTCTCCGCGCAGAAGGCACCCCAGCGTCACGATGCCATCGACCTGTTCGGATTCCGCCGCTGCTCGCGCCGCTGCCGGAATCTCCCACGCGCCCGGCACCCGTAACACCTGAATGTCTTCCTTGCGTACGCCGCTGCGGTGCAGGCAGTCGAGGGCGCCCTGCAACAGACGGTCGGTAATCACAGCGTTCCAGCGTGCGACGATGATGGCAAACTTCATCCCTGTCGCCACCAGGTCACCCTCAAGCGCAGCCGGCTTGCCCTTCAACGGCTCAAGCCACTCCCAGAAAGTAAACTTCGTCCCCGCCGACGGCTCGACGGTGAACATTCGCGAGTTCCAGAAGGTTTCTCCGATCGGCGTGATGCATTTTGCCACATCTGCCTCGTTCAGATGCTTGACCAGCCATTGCGCAATGACATGCCGTAAATCTTCGAGAGCCGTGACTTCAATCCAGATGCCGCTGGAGGCACGAGCCCTACCATCCACGATTTCCAGGTTTCCCACCGGAGCCAGAAATGGCCGGCCCCGGCTCATCTCGTCGTCCCATCCCTTGCCCAGCTCAAATCCCAGAGCGGAGAAAAAGTCCACCAGGGTGTCGTACGCAGCCGCAGAACTGGCCGGGTGGACGAATGTAATGCCTTTAATCATGCCTCTTTGAGACTATCAGGACTGGCCGTCAGCCTAACGGAGAGGCCGCGAGGTCGCGGTCGCGCACGCCGATCAGGTAGAGCAAGCCATCCAAGCCGAGCTGAGTGAGAGAGTGGTCTGCGCTCTGGCGCACCAGCGGCTTGGCCCGGAAGGCAATGCCCATGCCTGCGAGGTTCAGCATAGGCAGATCGTTTGCGCCATCGCCCACGGCAACCACTTGTTCGAGCGAGATGCGCTCCTTTTCGGCAATCTCTTTAAGCAGCGCCGCCTTGCGCGCGCCGTCCACAATCTGCCCGGTTACTTCGCCGGTGACCAGGCCATTAGCAAACTCAAGTTCGTTGGCATGAACATAATCAATGCCGAACCGCTGCTGAAGATGCCGCGCAAAGAAGGTAAATCCTCCAGACAAGATCGTGGTCTTGTAGCCCAGCGTCCTGAGGGTTGCAAACAGGCGCTCGGCGCCCTCGGCCAGCGGAATGCGCTCGATCAGCTCGCATACTCGCGGCTCGGGCAGCCCCTTCAGTAAAGCGACGCGGCGGCGAAAGCTTTCCTGAAACTCGATCTCGCCGCGCATGGCGGACTCGGTGATCTTTACAACTTTGTCTGCGACACCGGCCATCTTTGCTAGCTCGTCGATTACTTCGCCCTGAATCAGCGTCGAGTCCATGTCAAAGGCAAAGAGCCGCCGGTTGCGCCGGAAGAGGCTTTCGCGCTGGAAGGCAATGTCGATGGGCAGCTCCTGCGCCAGTGCCACAAACTTGGCTCGCATCGCGCTCGCATCGCGTGCCGCACCACTGGCGTTCATCTCCACGCAGGCGTTGGAGTCGGGCATGTGCGCCGCCAGCGACAGCCGCCCTGACAGCCGCTCAATGCGGTCGATGTTGAGTCCGTGCGCTGCGATGATTCCGCTCACCCGCGAAAGCGCCTCGGCGGAGATCGCCCGCCCGAGCACTGTAATGAGAAAACGGTCCTTACCCTGCGCCGCGAGCCAGTGGTCGAGCGCCTGCCGGCTTATGGGAGAAAACCGGACATGCAGCCCCAATGCATGCGCCTTTTCGGTCAGCGCTTGCTTTAGCGGGGCGAAATCGTTCCCATTGGGCAGCTCAATCAGCAAGCCTAGAGCCAGGGTCTCGTGCATTACAGCCTGGCCGATGTCCAGCACGCAAGCGTGTGCCTCGGCGAGGATACGGGTCAGCTCGCTGGTCAGCCCGGCATGGTCGGGTCCCGAAAAATGAAGCAAGATTCTCTCTGTCATTGCTGGTTCCAGCCTAACAAAGCACAGTGCCTGCGTTTGCGGCGCCGCGTCGTGGGCGCTCGCTTGGGATTGGCTTTACAATAGAAGACAGGATGTAGAGAATGATGCGCCTGCCTCCACTTCTCAAGCGCTTTCGCCACGGACACCCTGACCGTGGCCGCCGCCAGTAGACGGCCGTTCTGCCGAATCACTAGAATTTTTTCCGGACCCGCTTCCGGCGGTTTAAATTCCGCTGGCGCCTCTGCGCGTCGTCTCCGGACCAGGAATCGCACCCTTACGAAGACAAGAAAGGTTATGCTATGAGCAAATCACTGGACAGTTTTGGCAGCTATTCGCAGTTGAAGTCCGGCAGCCGGACATACGAGTTCTACCGCCTGAGCGCGCTGGAAACGAAGGGCGTCAAGCTGAGCCGTCTCCCGTACAGCCTTCGCATTCTGCTCGAAAATCTGCTGCGGCAAGAGGACGGCAAGAGCGTCACGGCAGATGACATAGAGTTCCTCGCGAAGTGGGACCCGAAGGCCGAGCCATCGCGCGAAATTGCGTACATGCCGGCGCGCGTCCTTATGCAGGACTTTACAGGCGTGCCCGCTATTGTTGACTTGGCCGCCATGCGCGACGCCATGAAGGTACTCGGCGGCGATCCGGAGAAGATCAATCCGCTGCAGCCGGCCGAGCTGGTCATCGACCACTCGGTGCAGGTGGACCAGTACGGCACGGCGAGTTCGTATTCACTGAACGCCCTGCTCGAATTTCAGCGCAACCGCGAGCGCTATGCGTTCCTGAAGTGGGGGCAATCGGCGTTCCGCAACTTCTCGGCTGTGCCTCCAGGCATGGGCATCTGCCATCAGGTCAACCTGGAGTACCTTGCGCGCGTGGTTTTCACGCTTGAAAAGGACGGCAAGACCATCGCCTATCCGGACACGCTGGTCGGCACCGACTCACATACGACGATGATCAATGGCCTGGGCGTGCTGGGATGGGGCGTCGGCGGCATTGAGGCCGAGGCAGCCATGCTTGGCCAGCCGGTGTCAATGCTGGTGCCGCAGGTGGTTGGGTTCAAGCTCACCGGCAAGCTGCGCGAGGGTGCAACTGCGACAGATCTCGTGCTCACTGTGACGGAGATGCTGCGCAAGCTCGGCGTGGTCGGCAAATTCGTCGAGTTCTATGGCTCAGGCGTGAGCGAGCTGGCGCTGGCCGATCGCGCCACCATTGCCAACATGGCTCCTGAGTATGGCGCGACGTGCGGCATCTTTCCGGTCGATGCCGAGACGCTGCGGTACCTCAAGCTTACGGGTCGCAAGGCAGAGCAGATCGCACTGGTCGAGGCGTACTACAAGGAGCAGGGCCTGTTCCACACGGCCAGCTCGTCGGAAGCCGAGTACTCGCAGAGCATCGCGCTCGATCTTGCCACGGTTGAGCCCAGCGTGGCCGGGCCCAAGCGTCCGCAGGATCGCGTGCTGCTCAAAGATGCGGGCCCAAGCTTCGCGAAGCAGCTTCCCAATCTGCTTGGTCCCAAAGGAAACAAGAATGGCGCGCGCCAGGTCCTGCGCTGGGAGGGCGAAGGGGGTCATGCTGCGGAGACCATTGATGCAGCGCAGGGCGTGCACGAGTCAGGGCCGACGACTTCGATCAAGGAGCGCTTCGGCGTCGATGTGGACAAATACCTCGACAACGGCTCCATCGTCATCGCGGCGATCACCAGCTGCACCAATACATCGAATCCGTCGGTGATGGTTGCCGCTGGTCTACTTGCGAAGAAAGCTGTCGAGAAGGGCCTTTGTGTGCCGCCGTGGGTGAAGACTTCGTTGGCGCCGGGATCGCGCGTGGTGTCTGACTATTATGAAAAGTCCGGGCTGCTGCCGTACTTAGATAAGCTTCGCTTTAACGTTGTGGGGTACGGATGCACTACCTGCATTGGCAACTCCGGCCCGCTGCCCGCCGATGTGTCGAAGTCGATTGAAGACCACGGCCTGGTCGCGGTGTCCGTGCTGAGCGGCAATCGCAATTTTGAGGGCCGCATCAACTCCGACGTTCGCGCCAATTATCTGATGTCGCCGCCGCTGGTTGTTGCGTACGCGCTGGCGGGACGGATCGACCACGACTTTGAGAAGAGTCCGCTGGGCAAGGACAAGAACGGCCAGTCGGTCTACCTGAAGGACATCTGGCCTTCGCAGAAAGAGGTGTCGGACACAATCGCCGCTTCCATTGATTCGGGCATTTTCGTCAAGGAGTACTCAACAGTTACCGACGGCGACCAGAACTGGCAGCAGCTCAAATTCCCGACAGGCAATGTGTACCAGTGGGAGGGCGATTCAACCTACATCCGCAAGGCTCCCTACTTTGACGGCATGCCGGCGAAGCCCACGCCAGTCGAGGACATCCGTAATGCGCGCGTGCTGGCCGTGCTGGGCGACTCGGTGACGACCGACCATATTTCGCCTGCCGGATCGATCAAGGTGAATTCGCCGGCCGGCAAGTACCTCACCGATCATGGCGTGAGGCCCGCAGACTTCAACTCCTACGGCTCGCGCCGCGGCAACCACGAGGTGATGGTCCGCGGGACCTTTGCCAACGTCCGCCTGCGGAACAGGCTTGCCCCCGGAACTGAAGGCGGAGTGACGCGCCTGTTGCCTGAGAGCGAGCAAATGAGCATCTTCGACGCCTCGGTGAAGTATGCGGAGCGCGGCGTGCCGCTGATAATCCTGGCTGGAAAGGAATACGGCTCGGGCTCCTCGCGTGACTGGGCGGCCAAGGGTCCCAAGCTTCTCGGCGTCCGCGCAGTGATCGCCGAAAGCTACGAGCGTATTCATCGGTCCAATCTGGTCGGGATGGGCATTTTGCCGCTGCAGTTTGAAGCGGGGAAAACTGCAGAAAATCTCGGACTGACTGGAGAGGAAGTTTACGACTTTACCGGTCTCCAGCAGATGCTCAATGACAAGTTCAGGAATGGAAGAACCCTCAGAGTTATCGCATCTCTAAACGGCACGCCAAAGCAACAATTTGACGTCATTATCCGCATCGACACTCCGCAGGAGATCCTCTACTACGAGAACGGTGGCATTCTGCAGTATGTGCTGCGCGGACTTGCGGGCAGAAACTAACCCCTTGGCTTACAACAGTGAAAAGGCCCCGAGCCATGAGGCTTCGGGGCCTTGATCTTTCTGAAGCGTACCGGCTTTTATATTCCCATGCCGAATTCGGCGGGCTGTTCATCGCCGGCATGCGCGTAGAAGTCGCACGGAGTGCGGTGGTTGAACTTATATCGCTCGCGCAACTCACAGCCCACATATAAAGCCACAGCGACGACCCCGACAGCGACGGAAGTCCAGCCGACGAGGCGCAGAGCGACGCTCGTTCCGCAACAGGATTCGCTTTTTCGTGACGTCAGAATACTCACTGTTGACCTGCCTTCTGCGGATAACGCTCCGCATTGCCAACATCATAGCTTAGTTTTCTTTAGAGATGATGACAGTAGTTTATATCGGTGTATCAGTTTTGTAACATTAGCAGAATTGCTCGATCTGCCGCAGAATCTCCACTTTGCGGTCCGCAGGAAGGAAGCTTGCCTCAATCGAATTGGCCGCCAGCTCACGCAGGTGCTCATCCGTAAACCCGAACGTGTTCCGGGCCAGCGTGTACTCGTCCTCCAGATCGCTCAAGAACATAGCTGGGTCGTCCGAGTTGAGCGTGACCAAGAGTCCGGCGTCAAAGTAGCTGCGGACAGGGTGCTGAATGAGTTGATGGCAGCAGCCGGTGCGAACGTTCGAGGTAATGCAGATCTCGACCGGAACCTGTCGTTGCGCCAAGACCTCGATCAGCTCCGGGTCCTCGATCGCGGTCAGCCCATGGCCGATCCGCTCTGCGCCTATGTTGAGCGCTCCCCATATGCTCTCCGGTCCGACCGACTCGCCGGCATGCACGGTCAGGCGCAGACCTGCCTCGCGCGCCTCAGCGTATAGATCGCGGAAGACATCGGCGCCCGCCCTGCGCTCGTCGCCGCCGATGCCGATGCCGATGATTGATGGATGATCTGCGCGCATCTCTGCGGCCTTGCGAAAGACGCGTGCTGCGGCCTCGGGTCCAAAGTGCCGAACCGCGTCGAAGATCCAGTAGGTGCTGATGCCGAGTTCGCGTTCCGCCCGTGTCCGCGCCCGCTCCAGCCCTGCAAAGAGCGGCTCAACCTCTGTGTGTCCCCAGTAGTAGACGATTCCGACGGCGACGTATACCTCGGCGTGGATTACTCCTTGTGCGGCCAGCCGTTCCAGCATGCGCCAGGCAATCAGCTCGTAGTCTTCGGGTGTGCGCAGCCGCTCCGTGACCGTCTTGAAGGCCATCAGGAATCCGGAGAAGTCCTGGTACTGATAGATAGCGCGCGCATCATCGAGCGAGAGAGGCGCGGCATCGTGCCTCCGGCTCAGCTCCACCAATGTTTCCGGCGTGATCGTGCCTTCCAGATGCAGATGCAGTTCGGCCTTGGGCAGGCGACGAATGAATTCGAGTTGGGACCTGGATGCTGGCAAGGGTTGCCGAGTTATATGCCAAAAAAGCTAGGTGCTGATCTTTACCAGCCCGTCGGTGGTTCCGGGCGAAATGCGCGAGGTTTGCGGCGCACGCCAGTAATCGATGTGCGAGACCTGATGTACGCAGCTTATGGTGCAGTGCGGAGCGCAGGTCTTTTCCGTCAGGAATTCGCGGTCGAGGTCGGCCTGCGTGTATTCGGCCAGCGGCACGCCCGGAAATCCGCGCTGCTGCGAGCAGTAATGCACCAGCCCGTTCTCGCAGATATAGAGGTAGCGCGCCCCAGCGCGGCAGCGCCAGTCGTTGGTCTTGCCGTTGGCAATGGCTTCCTGGAACTGGTTGAAGCGTGAATAGTTCTTCTTCTTCCAGCTGCGCATCTCGTCCCACACGCTGCGCTCTTCCTCGCCCAGCGGCTTCAGTTGGCCGTCGCCGTCATGGATGATCCCGATAGTCGAGGTAAAGCCCAGCGCAATTGCGCGGCGTCCGATAGTCAGCGCATCCTGCGGGTTCCTGATGCCGCCGCCGACCACGGAGTTGATATTCACATGGAAATCAGCGTACTCGGCCAGCCACTGGAGCTTTTTGTCCAGAACCTTCAGGCTCTTCTTGGAAATGTCGTCCGGGTCTACATTGTCGATGGATATCTGCAGATGGTCGAGCCCCGCCTTGTTCAGCCGCTCAATGCGCTCCGGAACCAGGAAGTATCCGTTGGTGATCATGCCGGCGAGCGCGCCCACCCTGCGAATACGCGTAATCACCTGGTCGAGGTCGGGATGCGTCAGCGGCTCGCCGCCGGAGATGGTAATGATGCTGGTGCCCAGCCGCCCCAGGTGATCGATGCGGCGCAGCATCTCGTCAATCGGCACCGGCTCGGATACTTTGTCGTATTCATTGCAGTATGCGCAGGAGAGGTTGCAGAAGCGCATGGGTACGATCTGCGCCATCACTGGATGCCGCGTCGACGCAAGCGCATGGCCCACGATACCCAGCTCTCGCACCTTGCGGTTCGCAGCTTTCATTCTGCGAGCCGGGGTTTGCTTCCTCAACCCGGGTTGTGCAGCGGGGGTAGCCATCTCTTCTTAAATTGAACCACATGCGACCATCCGGAGCCACTGCGCCGCGTCGAATGGCGCTGCGGAGGGGTTGAAAGGCAAAAAGAATCGGTTGCCCATCGAGAGCGCCCGATCGTGAACCGCTGAATCAAGTTCTCTCAGTCGATCGAAGGAGCTCCCATGGACTCGATCTCAAACTCCATCTGCCGCATCTGCGACTCCATCCATGCGTCCTGTTTCTTGAGCTGAGCCAACAGCGTTTGGAGGTCAATTGAGCCAGGCCCGCTGGGCGTGAGCAACTGCGGAGCGAGGTACGGGCCCGTCTTCGCCAGTTCCAGGTTATCGACCACATTAAGGCCTTCGGGCGCGACCAGTTCGCTATGGCTTTTCTTGCCTCCGGCCTGAAGCGTCGTGGTCTGCTCTTTCCGGTTGCGGATCAACGTGAGTTGTATCAGCTTGCCGCGATTGGCGTGCAGCATCTTCATCCACTCGCCGAGGGTCGCCATCTTTTTGCCATTGGCCTTGGTGATCACATCGCCTGCCTTCAGCCCGGCCCTCGATGCAGGACTGTTCTCGGCCACGCGCTTTACCAGCAGCCCCTGTCCGTCCCTTATTCCAAAGTAGTCGGCAAGCTGCGTGCCGAGCGTGTCCAGCTCAAGCCCAACGGAAGGGGTTCCGAATGAAAAGACGCTGAAGAATCCGCTACCGAAGGTATGACCGGTCGATCCGCCCCAGGGGGACTGCCCTTCATCGTCCGGCGGAGGGATGATGACATGCTGCGTCCAGGCGTCCTCTTCGACGGTGGCGCGGTCAGCCAGGGTCACGCTTATGGTCTTCTGCTGCCCATCGCGGCTGATCAGAAGATTGATCGTGCGTCCTGCCGGCGTTTCATGCAGCATGCGGCGTAGCTGCTGCTCGTCTGCAATGGTCTGGCCGTTCATCTGCAGGATCACATCATGCGGGCGAAGACCCGACTTGCCCGCCGGTCCGTCCCGGTCGACATTGACGATTTCCGTTCCTGTGGCCTCTTTCAGCTTGAGCTCGCCGGCGCGCTTGCTGTCGACATCGTTGCAGACAATACCGAGATAACCCCAGGAGCTATGGTTTTGCGCAGCGGGAGTACTTTGCGCAGGGGCCGAATGCTGCGGCGTGGCCGCCAAGGCGGCGCCTCCCGCAAAAAACAATCCGGATACAGATGCAATCAATAGCCTCGAAAGATACTTCATGGGGTGTTTTCTCGGTGGTTCCGCTTGTCGTTGATCAACCGACTGCTTTTCTGACGCGAATCCGGGGCAAACGTCATGTGCCCTATCTTCAAAATCTTGCGCCCAATCCGCTCTGAAACCTATCTAAAACTTCTCCATGCAGGCTAAGCAAGGACAAAATACAGGAAGCCGGGGAAATGAGTTACGACGATGCTTTGCGTGGCAGAGGCTGCAGCCGCACATGGCGGTTTGAAACCTCTATGCTGTAGAGTTTCAGGACGGACGCTGCCCAGCTAGCTAAGCAGTCAGGTGAGACAGGCAAGATATGCACGCATTTTTCTTGAGTGAGGTTTTCGGCCCTGCCAGTGAGGCTTTGCACACACTGCACTCTAATTACGTCCGCTTCTCACTGCTCGCGCTCAGTTCCATTTTTTTTCTCGTCGATCCTTTCGCCGCCATTCCGTCCTTCATCGCCATCACCACCGGGACTGATGCACGGCGACGGCGGCGTATGGCCGGAAAGGCCGCGCTGACTTGCTTTATCGTGTTGACGTCATTTGCTTTAGCGGGTCAGCTGATATTTCGCATGTTTGGCATCACGCTGCCTGCATTTGAGATCGCTGGGGGCTTCATCCTGCTGCTTATCGGCATTGACATGCTCGAGGCGAAACGGTCTCCGACGCAGGAGTCGTCGGACGAAGCGGAGGAGGCATCGCATAAGGAGGACGCAGGCATCGTGCCGCTTGGAATCCCGATGCTGGCCGGGCCGGGAGCCATTTCGAGTGTGATGGTGCTGGTGGGACAGGCCCCGGACCGCTGGCATATGCTCGCAATCCTCGGATCCATTGCCATTACTGCTGGCATCAGTTACGCGGTGCTGAGCGGTGCCGATCACGTGCGCCGTGTGCTGGGCGAGACCGGGATCCGCATCCTGGTTCGAATCATGGGTTTACTGCTGGTGGCGCTGGCCATGCAGTTCTTCGTGAACGGGCTTACGGACTTGGGAATAATCTCGAAGCAATAGAGAGCTTAGGGCGCGACTTTTTCAACAGATTGCGGCGGTTTTCAACAGTTGCGGAATCGCTCCCGGGTCGGTATGATCCAATCTGTTGCTTTGAACAGGCGTTGGCAGTCAGGCGCTCTGAAGAGTTGTTTGCGTCCTGCGTTTGTGGTAGACTGAGAAACGGTTAGAAGAGAAGCTGCAATAGGCCCCGTGGCACGGATATGGTTTCTGGCCTGGTAATCAGCGGGGTGGGTGTTCGAGGGGCGCAAGGCGCCAACTAAAGCGAACAATCCTTTGCAAACAACGAGGAGATGATCTCCTCAGGGTTTTATGCGGCCTTAGGGCCGGCCTTAGCGGTTGACCGCAAGGCTGATCTTTTCAAGTTTGGCGTCGCGACATGCGACTATCGAGCGGTTCGCGTTCCTATGTTTGGTGCGGACTGTGAGTAGAAAGATACCCCTATGCTTGACTCAAGGGTGAATCTTCGATAGTCTCAAAAAATGCGTGCAAACACGCGGCGCAACAAGTTCGAGGACCGCAGCTAGGCTGCGTTTCCCGATCCAAAACGGCCCGCTCAGGCGGTAAACCGGTGCGGATCTTTGACAATCAGGTTGAACATGCCAGTCGTGAGAATGGAAGAAGATCTTGGCTTGATCATTCTCACAATGTTAGTCCTTCATGGTCTTTCGAGCACTATGAAGGCGATTGCTCCGGCGACCTCCGTCGCGCGGTGGCAATCATCAGGTTTCAAACGAGAGTTTGATCCTGGCTCAGAATCAACGCTGGCGGCGTGCCTAACACATGCAAGTCGAACGAGAAAGTGGAGCAATCCATGAGTAAAGTGGCGCACGGGTGAGTAA
>Ga0335074_10004609_pt1 | contig 19007 bp, 16 predicted proteins | sample Lox_Sample_23_FD_206715 | JGI IMG/M metagenome (GOLD analysis project Ga0335074, IMG submission 206715) | Soil microbial communities from Loxahatchee National Wildlife Refuge, Florida, United States - Lox_Sample_2.3 | ecosystem: Environmental > Terrestrial > Soil > Wetlands | place: USA... | reverse complement strand
TCGACTGCACAAGCGCAGTATCGCCCCGTCGCCACGCCATGATGTAATAGATCTTGAAAGCGACGCCGACGCCCAAAAGCAACGGAAAGGCGATAATGTTGGTGAAGTTGAGTGCCACATCGAAGACCACGCACAATTCGAGTGTCAGCATCGCGGCAAGGAGCAACGGAATGAGCGTATAAAAAACGTCGCGCACACGACGGAGCGCGATCCACAACAGCAACGCGATCGCGGCTATGGCAAACAGACCCGCTTCCACGAAGGCGCGCGAAACCGTCTGCCCCGCTTCATAGAGCATCACTGCGGGCCCGGTCGCATCGGGATAATGCGCGAGTACTGCGCGCACAAAAGTAGCAAGCGATTTCGTATCTTCCGGGTCGCCATTGGGCAGGATTTCGACGCGCGCGCGTCCGTCGGGCGCGAGCCATTCCTGCTTCAGATCGGTTGGAATGTCGGAGATTGTCACCGGCCTGGCGCGCAATGCCTCGCGTAGGTCGTCGAGGGAAATCTTGAGCGGTATCACGAGTGCACCCGAAACCTGCCGGCGTGTAGCCGGGTCGCTGTAGACAAGCTTGATCAGCAGATCGGAAAGGCGCCGCGCGGCTTCTCCTCCGGAGCCGCCGAATCTTGCCGCCCGCGAAAGCTGGCGCGCAGTGGATTCAAGTGCGGCAACGTTCTCGGCATCCGCCGGAGCCGGGCGGAGACGCAGCGGATCGAGCGCGCGGCCGAGGGCTGAGGCCATCCGGTGAATGATCGCGAGCTTTGCAGCCTGGTCCGTGGGTACGAGATCGGCCAGTGTGCGCGTTTCTCCAACCTGCGGCAGCTTCGCGAGTTGGCGCGCTTCGACAAGCGCCGCAGCCAGGTTCCGAGCAACAAGATCGGCGGCATTGGCGCCTGTTGCCGGGTTTCTCCTCAGTTCGAGATACGCGGCAACCGGCGGCGATTTGGGATTCTGCAGATGCAGTGTGTTGAAGTCGAAGCGCAGAAAGACCAGAAGCGGCGACGCGAGACAGACAACGGCAAGCGTGCCGTAAAGTACGTAATAGCGATTGCGATGCAGGAACCGGTCGACCGGCGCAAGTGCGGAGAATGCCATTTCTCTCGGCTCGGCCGGAGGATCGAGAACTTTCAAGAGCGCCGGAAGAAGCGTGATGCTGGTGAGAAAGGCGATGATCATTCCAGGACCGGCGACTTCGCCCAATTCGGAAAGACCGCGATAACCGGTCGGGAGAAACGAGCAGAATCCGATCGCGGTCGCGGCGCCGGCAAGGGCAAGCGACCAGCCCGCTTTGTGAGCGGCACCGCCAAGCGCACTGTCCAACCGGCCCGTTTCGTGCCGCTCCGCGCGGTAGCGAACGCTGAACTGAATGCCGAAATCGATAGCGAGGCCGGCGAACAGCACAAAGAAGGCGACCGAAATCAGATTCAACGCCCCGACGAGCCGCAGCCCCAACGCCGCCGTCATCGCCATGCCGCATACGACATTGACGATCACCGCCAGGATGATTTTCCAGGAGCGCAGCGCCAGCCACAGAATGATCAGCACAGCCAGAATGGAAATCGCGGCGTTGAATGCTGCATTCTCTTTGAGCGTGGCGAACTGGGCATCGTTCATCGGAGCAAGGCCGGTGATCCGAATGTCGGCTTGATATTTGTCCGCCAGGCCGAGCTGGCGTGCGGTTCGCGCGATTGCATCGGTGGCCGCATGAGCCGGCTGCAGCGCGTTGAAATCCAGGACCGGGGAAACTTCGATGAAGCGAAGTGCCTGCGATTTCTGCACCGGCCGGCCGCTTGCAAGCGTTTGCCAGGAGAAACTGGCCGGCCGGCCCGCGAGCGCGGCACGCACCATATCTGCTCCGGCGTTCATAGGCCCCACGAGCGTATCGAGCGGGTAAGCGCGCCTTTCCACGCCCATGAGCCCGGCAGAAAGCGCATTGAGCACGCCACGAAGGCTCGGGTCGGCGGCAAGAATCTGCAGCAACGGTCGCGAGCGTTCCATTTGACCGGACATGCGCATGAGTTGCGCAGTCGGCATGAACAGGAAACCGTTTTGCGCAAGGAACTTGCCACCCTGGGGTTGTATGGCGGTGCGGATATGCGCGTGATCCGCGTTGAGCGCGGCAGTAAGTCTTGCGCTTGCTTCTTGCGTGAGCTCGGGCGTCGGGCCGGCGACGACCACCAGAACCTCATGTTGCGGAAAAGTGCCCGCGAAGCGGGATGCGCGCTGCGTCCATGACAGATTCGTTGGAAACAGCTGCCTTACATCGGTTACAACCGAAAAATGCAGCATGGAATAGATTGTACAGAATGCGGCGATGATTGCTCCCGCGCCAACCACGGCCCAGGCGAACTGCGTGGAGAATTCGACGAGTCGGACAATGATCGTGCGCAACATGGCTGGTCTGTAAGCCAACCCGCGGCCGGGGCATCAGGTTCCGCGACGGCCCACATTTGGCAATCGGGAACCAAATGACCTCGGGCTGCGTCGAGGCCTTCGAGCTGAAACAGGAAATGTGAATGCAGGAAGACGCGGATCGGATACATTCGCGTGCGGAGGCGAGTGATGAAACTACATTGCATCTGCATGATCGCGGCGGCCGCGGTGGCGGTCCAGCCGGCATTCGCGGTCCGGCCTGCCGTCACTGCGACGGCGACACAGGCTGACACGGCCGCCGTGCCGGCCGCGCCGGCCACGACGCTGGTAAATTTCGCCGTTATGCGCAACGGTGCGCAGATCGGAACAAATTCCATCCGCTTCGCGCGCGACGGAGCCGACACCACGGTCCAGATGGTGACGCATATAAGAGTCGGCATCGCCTTCCTGACCCTTTATCAGTTCGATCAGACAGAGAGCGAGCGCTGGGTGGACGGACGGCTGCTCGCAATGAACGCTACAACGGACGACAACGGCACCATCCACCGGGCGAGCGCGGCAGCGCGCGACGGCCGGGTCGTTGTGCAATGCGACGGCAAGGTCAGCGCGACACCGCCGGCCAGCATCGTTCCGTTCAATCTCTGGAACCCGGCGTTGATTGCTCAAAAAGTTGCGCTGGACACGCGGAATGGCGATCTGGAGACCATCCACGTTAAAGACCGCGGCGAAGGAAGTGTCGTCGTACAGGGCCATTTGCGGCGCGCGCATCATTATCAGATCGTCGCCACCTTCCCGCAGGACGTCTGGTACGACGACAGTGGCGAACTCGTACGCGTCGAATTAAAAGGAAGCGACGGCTCAACCATACTTTATCAGATGGTGTAGGGGCCGTTTCAGTTTGGGCGGCCCGCCTTGGCCGTAAGCACTTCGCTTACGAACGCGCCGATACGCGCTATCGCACGATTGGCTTCCGGCATAAGCGGCGCGAAGGCGTGCCACACATGGGGCATGCGGGGCCAAATCTCGAGCGTCACGTCGCAACCAGCCGCGCGCAGCCGTTCGGCCATTCGCATCGAGTCGTCCCGCAATATCTCGTCGCTTCCGACCTGTAGCAAAACCGGCGGCAGACCGCGGGGATCACCGTAAAGCGGCGAGGCATGCGGGTGGAAAGGATCGGCCCCCTGAAGGTACTGCGCGGCAAAAGGCTTCAGACAGTCCGATTTGAGCATCGGATCGGCGGCATCATTGCGGCAGGAATCCCCGGTGATCGCGAGATCCGTCCAAGGCGAGATCGCTGCAACGGCACCGGGCAAAGGCAGGCCGTCATCGCGGAGGCGGAGTGCCAGGGCCAGTGCAAGACCGCCCCCGGCGGAATCTCCCAGCACGGCACAGCGCCGTGGATTGGCGCCCTCCTCGAGAAGCGCGCGCCATGCCGCCACGGCATCGTCAAGTGCCGCCGGAAACGGATGCTCGGGCGCCAGGCGGTAATCGATCGCCGCGATTTCAGCTCGGCAAGCCTCGGCGAAACGCCAGAGAATATGGCGATAAAGGCCGGGCGAACCGGTAATGTATCCGCCGCCATGCAGGAAAAGGAGACGTCGGCCCGGCTGGGCATCTGGACGAAGAACGCGGACAGCCGGAATCTCGCCGAGCGGGAGTTCCGATGTCGTTGTGCCATTGGGAGGTCGACGTATCCATCCCTCATAGGCGCCTAGCTTACGCCGGCGTTCGGCTATGCTGATGCCCGGATGCAGTCCAGGCTTCAGGAATAGTCGTATCCCCAGTCTCAAAAGTTCGGCACGCAAGCTCACGCGGCGACAGATTCCCGATCCCGGAGTTGGAGAAATAGATTTTACGCGAGCCCCGGATCGATGGCCAGCATGAAGTGGTTAAGGGCGAACTTTGGCCGCGGCCCGTAACTCAACCTGTAGGGGAACCTTGTATTCTTTCCCTACTTTTCCTTGGATAGGGCGCTTGGAAGGGGAGAATCCAATGCTCGACCGGCTGTTCGCATCGATCGTTAAAAGCGGCACGCTGATATTGCAGACGGCCGGTGGACGGCGCATGAGCTTTGGTACGGGGACCCCCGAAATCACCATGCGCCTGCATGACCGTGCCGCCTATTATGAACTGGCTATCAATCCCGAACTGAAGCTCGGCGAGCTGTACATGGATGGCCGCCTCACCGTCGAGAATGGCGACATCGCCGATCTGCTTGATCTTTTGATGTCCAATCTGGCGCTTGTGCAACCGGGGCCGCTGATGCGGCTCCTGCGCCGCTGGCGGTCGATGACGCGACGGTGGCGACAGCGCAATCACTCGGTCAGGTCGCGCCGGAATGTCGCCCATCATTACGACCTGTCCGGCAAATTGTATGACATTTTCCTTGATCGCGATCACCAGTATTCCTGCGCCTACTTCTCGGCGCCCGGAGAATCGCTAGACGAGGCGCAAATCGGCAAAAAGCGCCACATCGCCGCCAAGCTCTATCTTGATCGCCCGGGCTTGAACGTCCTCGATATTGGTTCGGGATGGGGTGGCCTCGCGCTCGACCTCGCACGTGATTGCGGCGCCAGGGTCCTCGGCGTGACTTTGTCCGAAGAGCAGATCGGCATTTCGCGACATCGGGCGCAGGCGGCAGGCCTCGCCGACCGCTGCCGGTTTGAACTCGTGGATTACCGCGCTCTCAACGGCACATTCGATCGGATCGTTTCGGTGGGAATGTTCGAGCATGTGGGCGTGCCTTATTATCCCGCGTTTTTCGCGAAGGTCTGCGCGCTGCTGAACGATGACGGCGTGGCACTGCTTCATACGATCGGCAGGAGCGACGGGCCGGGCGTCACCAATCCATGGACCGCGAAGTACATCTTTCCCGGCGGCTATACGCCAGCACTCAGCGAAGTGGTCCCGGTGATTGAGCGTGCAGGGCTGATCGTCGCCGATGTCGAGGTCTTGCGTCTGCACTACGCGGAAACGCTGAAAGAATGGCGCCGCAGGTTCAAGGCGCAATGGAGGCTGGCCGCCGAACTTTACGACGAACGGTTCTGCCGGATGTGGGAATTCTACCTCGCAGGTGCGGAGATGGGTTTTCGGCGCGAAGGTCTTGTCGTCTTCCAGATCCAGCTCGCGAAACGGATCGATACCCTGCCCATCACCCGCGACTACATGTTTGAATCCGAACAGACGATGCGTTTCGCGGGAACAGAGGCGATGCCGAGGCCGGTGCGCGCCGCGTAGCCGGCGCAGCGCGATCAAATTAAACCTGTGGGCAACGCCGCAGGCACCTTGCGGCACGCATTTGGGGTAGATTGATTCGCTTCCCCTCGCGAACCGCCCGGACAGCATGGAACAGGAAGTTTATCGCCACGTCCCATACGACATCGATGTCGAGCAGGCCCTGCTCGGCGCGATTTTCGTCGACAATCAGGCGATTGAACGCGTCTCCGCGCTTTTGAGGGCGGAGCAATTTTACGAACCCCTGCATCAGCGGCTCTACGAGACGATGATCACAGGATTCGAGCGCGGCGGCATGGTCGTGACGCCGCTGACGCTTCACGCGCAACTCAAAGCGGACCCCGGTCTTATCGAGGCGGGCGGTCTCGACTACCTCGCCAATCTCACCGCTGCGGCACCAGCCTTCCCGAATGTGCGCGACTATGCGCGGATACTTCATGATCTTTGGGTACGCCGCGCGCTGATCCATATCGGCGAAGACATCGTCAATACCGCTTACGAAGCGCCGCTCGAAAAACCGCCGGCGATGCAGATCGCGGAAGCCGAAAAGGCGCTTTACGGAATTTCCGAAACTTCCCGCTACGGCGAGGGGCCGCTTGATTTCGCGGAAGCCCTGGCGCGTGCCGTCCGGGCGGCGGAACAGGCGCAGAAGCGCGGCGGCCGCATCTCGGGCGTCTCAAGCGGATTTGCTGATGTCGATTCCCTGCTCGGCGGACTCCAACCCTCCGACCTCCTGATCCTGGCCGGGCGACCGGGCATGGGTAAGACCGCACTTGCCACCAATATCGCTTTCAATGCTGCACGGCTGCATCTCCAGGACGTGCTAGACGGCGCGGAGGTTTCCCGCGGCGCCCCCGTGCTGTTTTTTTCCCTGGAAATGGCAGCCCAGCAGCTTTCGGCACGTATTCTTTCCGAGCAGACGGAAATCGAGATGTCGAAAATCCGCTCGGGGCGTTTTGCCGAATCGGAGTGGGAACGCTTCGTGCTTAGGATGCAGGAGTTGAGCGCGTTGCCGCTCTACATCGACGACTCGGGCGGGATCTCGATCGCGCAGATCGCGGCCCGCGCACGCCGCCTGCACCGCGAAAAGAAGATCGGTCTTGTGGTGATCGATTACCTCCAGCTCATCGAGCCGACTCGGCGGGTGGAAAGCCGCGTGCAGGAAATCACCGAAGTCACAAAGGGTCTCAAAACTCTGGCCAAGGAACTGAACGTGCCAGTGCTCGCGCTCTCGCAACTATCGCGTGGCGTGGACAGTCGCGACGACAAGCGGCCGGTGCTGTCGGACCTGCGCGAATCGGGTTCGATCGAGCAGGATGCGGACGTGGTGATGTTCGTTTTCCGCGAGGCTTATTATCTTAAGTCTCGCAAACCCGAAGAGGACGATCCCGAATTCACAAAATGGATGGAGAAATGGGAGCGGGTCGAACGCGTGGCCGATCTGCTGGTCGAAAAGCACCGCCATGGCCCGACCACCAAGATCGAGCTCTTTTTTGACGACCGCTTCACGCGGTTCAAAGATCTTTCCGAGCGCGTGATCTGATTCCTTTCGTCGAGAACTTGGGGGAGTGCCCGACCAGGGAACTAGCGGTGTGCGGTTGCCCAACTAAGGCCGGGCTCCCTGGTCCTGCTGATCGTTGCCGTGATGGAGCTTGAGTTCTCAGTATATGTCCATAATATACAGAGATGCCCGCCGTTGCGTCCGTTATCGGATTTGAGTGGAACGACGGAAACGCCCGCAGGAGCGTCGAGAAGCATGCCGTCAGCCAAGCGGAGGCAGAGCAGATATTTTTCAACGAGCCGCTGATCGCGAGGACCGACGACAAGCATAGTGACATTGAGCAACGGTTTCATGCATTGGGGCAGACTGATACGGGACGTCTGCTGCATGTAACTTTCGCCCTGAAAAAGGGCGGAGTGCTCATACGGGTTATTTCGGCAAGACCTTTGAGCAGAACGGAGCGTACTCGCTATGGCAAGAACTAGAACAATACCGAAGTTCGAAAATGAAGCTGCGGAACGTCACTATTGGGAAACGCACGACTCCATGGGGCACGTTGACTGGACCAAGGCGCATCCGGTCAGGTTCCCCAATCTGCGGCCGAGCACAACAGCGATCTCCCTCCGGCTGCCAGTTGGCCTTCTCGAGCGGATCAAGGTTGCCGCAAATAAGCGCGATGTACCGTATCAGTCGCTCATCAAAGCCTGGCTCTCGGAAAAGGTGAATGAGTAGTTCAGGCCATGTGACGCATCCTGTTCGACCGGCCCCCTTGTTCCTTGGTTCGGAGAGGGGAAGCGCATTATTGACGATACGGCTCGGCGCATTAGTCGAGAATTTCCGACTGTGCGCAATTTCCTCCGTCATCTCGGTAGCCGGTGTCGTCAAAGCTGACGCTTACGGTCTCGGTGCTGCGCCAATCGCGCGGGCGCTTGCGGATGCGGGATGCGACACATTCTTTGTCGCACGGCTGGAAGAGGGTATCGCCGTTCGGCCGTTTGTACCGCAGGCGCGGATTTTTGTGCTCGACGGCATTTTGTCCGAAAACGTGGAACATTTCCTCGTCCATCGGCTGACGCCGGTACTCAACTCGCTGGACGAAATCTCGGTCTGGTCGCAGGCGGCAGCTTTGCGTCGCACCACGCTTGACGCCGCCGTTCATTTCGACACCGGCATGAACCGGCTCGGCCTGCCGCCGAACGAATTGGCGGTGCTGTCGACCGAAGCCGCAAAACGTCTCGCCGGCATCAATCCGGTTCTCATGATGAGCCATCTCGCCTGTTCGGACGACCCGGCCTCGAAAATGAATAGTGAACAGCTGCAGCGATTTCGCGCGGGCCTCGCTATGCTGCCGCCGGCACCGGCGAGTGTCTCGGCATCCGGCGGCATCCTGCTGGGGAAGGACTATGCGTTCGATCTCGTGCGGCCCGGTATCGCGCTATATGGCGGCAATCCCCATCCGGCTACGCCAAATCCCTTCCGAACCGTGGTGCAGCTTACCGGACGCATCCTGCAGGTCCGGCGCGTTGACAAGGGGGAGAGCGTTGGTTACGGAGCAACCTTTCGCACGGCGCGTCCTTCGACGCTTGCGACCGTGGCGCTGGGATATGCAGACGGTCTCATGCGTGCGATCGGGAACAAAGGATCAGGCGCGATAGGGGGAGTTCGGGTGCCAGTTGCAGGCCGCGTCTCCATGGATCTGATCACCCTAGATGTCACCGAAATTCCATCCGCGGAGCCCGGCACCGAAGTGGAATTCATTGGCGATACGATCTCGCTCGAAGAAGCGGCACGTTCGGCGGGGACGGCCAACTATGAAATCCTCACCGGGCTCGGCTCCCGCTTTCCGCGGCATTATGTGAGCGCGCCGTGAACATATTTGCCGCTGTCGGGCGCGTCGCCTTCGCCTTTCTCGCACAAACCGGACGGCTGGTAATTTTTACTTTCTCGGCGCTTGTCAGCTGCGTGCGACCGCCGATCTACTGGTACCTCATCGGCCAGCAAATGATGCGGATCGGCTACTATTCGCTGCCGGTCGTCGGTCTTACCGCCTTTTTCACCGGCGGCGCGCTTGCGCTGCAAATTTATGTCGGCGGCAACCGGTTCGGCGCGGAGGCTGTCGTTCCAAATATCGTTGTACTCGGCATCACACGCGAACTTGGACCTGTGATTGCGGGCCTGATGGTGGCCGGCCGTGTTGCCGCCGCCATCGCCGCCGAAATCGGCACGATGCGGGTGACGGAGCAGATCGATGCGCTGACGACGCTCTCGACCAATCCGATGCGCTATCTCGTCGTGCCGCGGCTGGTGGCCGCAGTTGTCACCATGCCGATCCTCGTGCTGATCGCCGACGCAATCGGCGTGTTTGGCGGCTATGTCGTTGCCACGCAGAGCCTTGGCTTCAACGGCGCCATCTACATCAAGAATACCATGGATTTCATGACCACCGCCGATGTGCGCAGCGGCGTCATCAAAGTGGCGGTGTTCGGATTCATTATCGCTTTAATGGGCTGTTACAATGGCTTTCATTCCAGGGGCGGTGCGCAAGGCGTCGGTGCGGCAACCACGAATGCCGTCGTTACCTCCTCGATCCTGATCCTCGCCGCAAATTACTTCCTCACTTCTATTCTGTTTACGCGGTGACAGCAGTGGCGGACGGGACTCCGAAGGTCGAACTCCGGGGCGTGAAGAAGCGCTTCGGGCCCAAGATCGTGCTCGACGGCCTCGACCTTTCGATTCCGCGCGGCGAGTCACTTGTCGTAATCGGCGGTTCGGGTACCGGCAAGTCGGTGATGATCAAATGCGTGCTTGGAATTCTGCGTCCCGAGGCCGGCCAGATATTCGTCGACGGCGAGGAAGTGACCCATCTGTCCGGTAGGCACCGCGATGCGGTGCTCCGCAAATTCGGCATGCTGTTTCAGGGCGCGGCGCTCTTCGACAGCCTGCCCGTTTGGGAAAACGTCGCCTTCGGACTGATTCAGGGTCGCGGCATGCCGCGCGCCCGCGCGAAGGACATCGCCATCGAGAAGCTCGCGAAAGTCGGACTCGGTTCCGAAGTGGCGGTACTTTGGCCGGCCGAACTCTCGGGAGGCATGCAGAAACGAGTCGGTCTCGCCCGCGCGATTGCCGCCGAGCCCGAGATCATCTTCTTCGACGAGCCGACAACGGGCCTCGACCCGATCATGGCCGACGTCATCAATGATCTTATCGTGTCCACCGTGAAGGATCTCGGCGTAACAACACTTTCGATCACCCACGACATCGCCAGCGCGCGGAAAATATCGAGCCGCATTGCGATGCTCTATCGGGGCAAAATCATCTGGAACGGCCCGACATCGGAGATCGACACCAGCGGCAATCCCTATGTCGATCAGTTCATCCATGGCCGCGCGGAGGGCCCGATCAAGATGGAGCTTCGCGGCTGAACGTGCGCTCAATATTTGTCATGGCCCGCAAATGCGGGCCACCCGGTTGGAAACGCTTTTGGGCTGATTACGATAGACGATTTGCGCGAAATTTGGGGAATCGCGCCAGGTTTCACCTGGGCGGCCCGCATTTGCGGGCCATGACAAGTGAGCGGAGAAATCTGCATCCGATTGGTTGCGCTCTGACGGCGACTGAGTGATGGCCCGTTCACAAAGTAATTACGTCTGCCAGGCTTGCGGAGCGGTATCGGCCAAATGGTCGGGGCGCTGTGAGGCTTGTGCGGCTTGGAACACGATTGTCGAGGAAAAGGCGGCGATCCCGCTTGGCAGTTCGGCGCGCAAGCCGGCGCGGGGTCGCGTCACCGCGCTTGAAGACCTGAAAGCGGCGGAAGATGCACCGCCGCGTCGCGCGATCGGCATCGCCGAATTCGACCGGGTCTGCGGAGGCGGTCTCGTCCCTGGGTCGGCCGTGCTGGTCGGCGGCGATCCGGGTGTGGGCAAATCGACCCTGATCCTGCAGGCGCTGGCGGCCTATGCGAGTGCCGGTGGCCGCGCCGTTTACATATCGGGCGAAGAGGCGATGGGGCAGGTCCGGCTCAGGGCAGCACGCATGGGCCTTGCCGAAGCGCCAGTGGCTCTCGGCTCCGCCACCTGCGTCGAAGACATCCTGGCGACGCTCAATGCCGCTCCCGTGCCTGGGATCGTCGCCATCGATTCGATCCAGACGATCTGGACATCGGCGCTCGATGCGGCTCCGGGCACGATTGCGCAGCTGCGCACGGCCTCGCTCGATCTCGTGCGCTTCGCCAAGACCAGTGGTGCAGCGATCCTGCTTGTGGGTCACGTGACCAAGGACGGGCAGATCGCCGGACCGAAGGCCGTCGAGCACCTCGTCGACGCTGTTCTCTATTTCGAAGGCGAGCGCGGCCATCATTTCCGCGTGCTGCGGGCGGTGAAGAACCGTTTCGGCGCGACCGACGAGATCGGCGTTTTTGAAATGACCGGAACGGGACTTGCCGAAGTCGCCAATCCTTCGGCCCTGTTCCTCGGCGACCGCAACAGCAATGCGCCGGGCACAGCCGTCTTTGCCGGACTGGAGGGCACACGTCCGCTTCTGGTCGAAGTGCAAGCGCTGGTGGCCAGGACGAGCTACGGGACCCCGCGCCGTGCCGTGGTCGGCTGGGACAGTGGTCGCCTCGCGATGATTCTTGCCGTTCTCGACTCGCGCTCAGGGCTTGGCGCAAGCGTCCACGATGTCTATTTGAACGTCGCGGGCGGGCTGGAAATCGGCGAGCCGGCGGCTGATTTGGCGGCAGCCGCGGCGCTCGTTTCGTCATTGAGCGGGCAGCCTCTGCCGAAAGGCAGTGTGTTTTTTGGAGAGATCAGTCTCTCGGGCGAAATCCGTCCGGCGACGCAGCCGGAACTGCGGCTCAAGGAGGCTGTCAAACTGGGTTTCACCACGGCCATCGTGCCGGCGGGATTAAAGGCCGCGCCGACCGGGCTTGCTCTTCGCGAGGTGCACGACGTAGTGGAACTGGTGCGTCTCGCAGGTGCAAGCGAAAGACGGGCGCCCGAACGGACAGCGTGGTAGTATTTGAGTCGATGCACGGGCTGAACATTTTCTGGGTCGATATTGCGGTCACCGGGGTGGTGATCCTCTCCACGATCATTGCCGTGTTGCGCGGCTTCGTGCGTGAAGTCCTGTCGATCATTGCCTGGGCCGCCGCCGTGGCTGCGGCAATCTGGTTCGGGCCGTCTGCCAGCGCCCTCCTGCACACACATGTTTCCACGCCATTCGTCGCACCGGTCCTCGCTTATGCGGGGATATTTCTGGTCGTGCTCATTCCTCTGGGGATCGCAAGTCATTACATTGCGCAGTTTGTGCGACGGTCTCCGGTCAGCACGGCAGACCGGGTTTTGGGCGCCCCGTTCGGCATCGTGCGCGGCCTGGCTCTGGTGGGGCTCGCCTATTTTGCTTTTTCCATGGTCGTTCCCCTGCATGCCCAACCAGCCTGGCTCACGCAGGCACGGTTGCTGCCTGTGATACGCGCGTCGAGCGATGTGATTTCCTCCCTCCTGCCTGGTATCGAACATTCGAAATTCGTGCGCGACGAGTCGCTCGCGGCCGATATTCACACCGCCGTGCATGCCTATCGCCACCATCGTAAGGTCTATGGGGCAGCCGATCGCCGCGCGCTCGATCAATTGATTGCCAATACGACTGCATCGGGGGCTGGCCGACAATGAGCACGCCGTTCTCCGACAGGTTTCACGAGGAATGCGCAGTCTTCGGCGTCTTTGGCCGTGCCGATGCGGGCACGCTGACCGTTCTGGGACTGCACGCCCTGCAGCATCGCGGCCAGGAAGCGGTGGGCATCGTCACCTTCGACGGCATGCAGTTCATATCCGAATTGCATCCCGGCCTGGTCGGCGACAATTTCGGCAAGAACAGCGTGCATGTGCAGAAGCTCAAAGGCACGCAGGCCGTCGGCCACACGCGCTACTCGACGACCGGCGGCTCGACCACGCGCAACATTCAGCCGATGTATGCCGATCTTGCGGGCGGTGGAATTGCCATCGCCCACAACGGCAATCTTACCAATGCGCGCGCCTTGCGGGCCGAACTCGTCCGCGAAGGCGCGATTTTCCAGTCGACTTCCGACACCGAAACGATCATCCATCTGATGGCCCGCAGCAAGTTCAATCCGGTGGTGGATCGCCTTGTCGATGCGCTGCGGCAGGTTCAGGGCGCTTACTCGCTGGTGGCACTCACCTCGCGCAAGCTGATTGGCGCCCGCGATCCCTTTGGCGTGCGGCCGCTTGTTCTCGGCAGACTGGATGGCGCTCCGGTCCTCGCGTCGGAAACCTGTGCGCTCGATATCATTGGAGCCGATTTTGTCCGCGACGTCGAACCTGGAGAGATCATTGTTGCGACGAAGGACGGCATCGAATCGTATTTTCCATTCCGCTCTGCGCCGAGCCGCTTCTGCATCTTCGAATATGTCTATTTCGCCCGCCCGGACTCTACAGTGGAAGGACGCAATGTCTACGAAGTGCGCAAGCGCATCGGAGAAGAACTCGCGCGCGAAGCGCCCGTATCGGCCGACATTGTAATTCCCGTACCCGACTCCGGCGTTCCGGCCGCACTCGGCTTTGCGGCGCAATCGGGCATTCCGTTCGAACTGGGCATTATCCGCAATCATTACGTCGGGCGGACTTTCATCGAGCCTTCGGATCGAATCCGCCACCTGGGCGTAAAGCTCAAGCACAATCCCAACGGTACGGTACTCAAGGGCAAGCGCGTGGTGCTGGTGGACGATTCGATCGTGCGCGGCACGACATCGAAGAGAATCGTCGAGATGGTTCGGGATGCCGGCGCGGCCGAAGTGCATTTTCGCATCGCGAGCCCGCCCACGACCAATTCCTGCTTCTATGGCGTCGATACGCCCAATCGCGAGGAGCTGCTCGCCCATTCCATGACGGTCGAGGAAATGCGCCGTCATATCGAGGCCGACAGCCTCGCCTTTGTGTCCATTGACGGATTGTACCGTGCGACGGGCGCTGCCGAACGCAACGACACCCAGCCACAATTCTGCGATGCGTGTTTTTCCGGCAATTATCCCATCGAGCTCACCGACATCGAAGGCGGCCGCAAGGACGCCCAGCTTTCGCTCCTAGCCGAGGTTGCGTGAGCGATAGCGTCGTGCAGCGTTTTTCCGGCCGCATTGCCCTTGTCACTGGCGCCTCGCGCGGCATTGGACGTGCGGCAGCGAAGGCTCTGGCCACAGAAGGCGCGCATGTCATTCTTGTCGCGCGTACTGTCGGCGCGCTGGAAGAACTCGACGACGAGATCCGCAACGCGGGCGGAACGGCGAGTTTGGTGCCTCTCAATCTCAAGGACTTTCCGGCGATCGATCGGTTGGGGGCTACGATTTTCGAACGCTGGGGCCGGCTCGATGCGCTGCTTGGCAATGCGGGCGTTCTTGGCAATCTGACACCGCTTGCGCAGCTCAATCCAAAAGTCTTCGCCGAATGCCTGGAGGTCAATGTAACGGCCAACTGGCGGTTGATCCGCTCCATGGACCCACTGCTCCGGCTTTCGGATGCCGGCCGCGCATTGTTTGTTTCTTCGGGAGCGGCGCGGAACTTCCGCGCCTACTGGGGCGCTTATGCGATGAGCAAGGCGGCGCTTGAGGCAATCGTGCTCACTTATGCCGCGGAATGTGCGGGCACATCGGTAACGGCCAACCTTCTTAATCCCGGTCCGTTGCGAACCCGCATGAGGCAGAAGGCGATGCCCGGCGAAGACCCGGAATCGCTCGCCCTCCCAGAGGCGGTTGCCCCGCTGATCTGCGAGTTGCTTGCGCCGGCCTGCGCGAAAAACGGCGAGCTCATTTCGTTCCGATAGGGTTGCGCGGCCCGGAGCTTGCAGCAGGAACGCCATGAAAGGTTCCGAAATCCTGCGTAGGGCTGCGCGCTGGGTCCCTGGCGTGACGCTCCGGCCGTTCGGCCGGCCCGTAGCGCTGTTCTTCCATGGCGTGGTGCCGCAGATCGCCGACCCCCGCATCGAAATCAATCACCACACGGTGGAAGCGTTCCGCGCAATCGCGACACGGTTGAAGCGCGGGTTCAATGTCCTTCCTCTCGACGCGTTGGACGATGCCTTGAAGCGGCCGGAACGGCATGCGCGAACCGTTTTTCTGATGGCCGATGACGGCTATGCCAACACGCTGGAAGTTGCGGCTCCCATACTGGAAGAACTGCGGCTGCCCTGGACGCTTTTTGTCAGCACACAGCATATCGAGACCGGCGACTGGAATCCGCTGATCCTGTCGCGCCTGTTTGTCTATTTCGTACCGGATGGTTCATACGCGTTGCCGCATTTTCCGCAGCCGATCAAACTCCAGAGCGCGCCGCAGCGAGAGGCAGTCGCACCCGCCCTGTTGGGGGCTCTAAAGAAGCTGTCGGCGGACAATGCGCGCGAAACCGTGCGGGCGATGGAAAATGCCTTCCCCGCCGGACAACTTGACAGTTTGCGGCTGCGTTTCGCAACCGAGCGCTATCTCACCTGGAACGAAGTCGGGGCGTTGCACAAACGCGGCGTTGAAATCGGCGCGCATGCGCACTGGCACTGGCCGATGAATGAATTTCAGACGGAGAATTATCTCCATGCACAGGCCCGATCGGCGAGACAGGCGATTGCATCGCGCCTCGGCAACTGCCGGTACTTCGCTTATCCCTTCGGCAATGTCGGCGATGTCTCGCCCGCCGCGGTCGAGGCCGTGCGCCACGCGGGTTACACCCACGCGTTCACTACGTTCTCCGGTACGCTTCGCGGAAAACTGAACCCCTGGTGGTTGCCGCGCTACGCGCTCCGCGCGGAGGAACCAAATCTCGAATCGGTTCTCCCAATGCTTCGGCTGGCCGACGGGCGTATTGCGCGTTTTCAGGTCGCCGTGAACGGCGCCGCGATTGGTTAATCGTCCCTTAATGGTACTTGTCGGACGCGCACAACGCCCCAGACCCTAACTCTCTTCGTTCAGCGTATCGAAGCGAAACATCACACCCCACCATGAATGGCGCGGTCGGTGCAGCGGGGCTTCCCGGAAGTAACACCGGAGAGGTCCACCTTTGGCCATTCCCGAACAGGCGGCAAAAAAATCCGACTGGGCTGCCGCGGCGGAATCCCATGTGCATCGGCAACCGGTTATTCGGTTGGTACCACCGCGGATTGAACTGCGTTCGCGTGAGCCTGCCACGGTTTCGACAGGCTATCGTCTCGCCAAGCGCTGCTTCGACCTTGCCGCTGCATTGGTCTTGTTCGTTCTGTTTGTGCCGGTTCTGCTGATAGCCGTCATTGCGATCCGGTTCGAAAGCCGCGGCCCCGTTCTATTCCGCCAGTGGCGCCTGGGATTGAACGGCAAGCCGTTCCGCATCCTGAAGCTTCGCACGCTGACCGTCGTCGAAGATGGCGCCGTCACACAAGTCACGCGCAACGATCCGCGGCTGACGCGCGCGGGCCGAATTCTCCGCAAGCTGAGCATCGACGAACTGCCGCAGCTCATCAATGTCGTTCGTGGCGAAATGTCGCTTGTCGGGCCGCGGCCGCACGCAATCGCGCATGATCATTACTACGCGGCACGGATCGACGATTACGAGCAGCGGCAGCGCGTCAAACCGGGCATCACCGGCTGGGCGCAGATCCACGGTTTTCGCGGCGAAACGGCCGCACTCGAAGACATGCGCCGTCGTGTGTACCTCGACCGCTGGTACGTCCGGCATGCCGGATTTCTGCTGGATCTGCGAATCCTTTTCGCCACGCCCGGCGCCGTGCTTCGCGGACGGAATGCCTGGTGATGACGGCGCACGCGGTACAAAAGCCCTATCCGGAAGTGATGGCGGGCGGGCTTCGCATCGCCTGCGTGAGCCGGGCCGAACTCGCGCGTCTGATGGTCCGCGAATGCCTGGAGGCTCGCGCATTATATGGCATTCCGCCCAAGCTCGTGTTCGGCGTGAACGGCCAGGCCATCTCGCTTTCGGCACGGAACCGCGAACTTCGACGCCATCACGAAATAGCGGATCACGTACATGCGGATGGCCAGCCGCTCGTGCTCGCCGCGCGTTTGCTCGCCAGACCTCGAATTCCCGAACGCTCGCCCGTCACGGATTTCTTTCACGACGCCGCAGTCGCCGCGCGCACGCATGGACTGCGCTTTTTCCTGCTCGGCGCGACCGAAGAAAACAACGCCGCCTGCGCGAGGATCATGCAGACAATTTATCCGGGCCTCATCATCGCCGGCCGAAGGCACGGCTATTTCGCCAAAGAGGATGAGGCGGACATCTGTGCGGAAATCAACGAAGCGCGCGCGGATATCGTCTGGGTAGGTCTCGGTATTCCGCTCGAACAGGCGTTTTGCGTGCGCAACCGCCATCGCATCCGCGCCGGCTGGCTGGTCGGCGCCGGCGGCTGTTTCAACTATGTAAGCGGAAACTACAAACGCGCGCCGCGATGGATGCAACTGACGGGATTCGAATGGCTGCATCGTCTGTGGTGCGAGCCGCAGCGGCTGTTCTGGCGCTATGCCGTGACCAATCCGCATGCGCTTTTTCTACTTCTCACGCGCACCTCGACGATCGCGCGGCGACAGGCCGACCCTGCCGTTCGCGACGTGCGCGCCGCGAGTTCGACGGGATGAACGCCGTCACCTGCTCCGTTCCGTTCGGCTCTGAACTGGTGACGACTCCGAAACGAGGTCTGGTCCAACTCGTCACACGCTACGGCCTCTCCGCCTCGGGACCGGTTTGTATTTCCTTTGCGCATTTCGTTGCCGCCGTTGTCTGCCTGCGGGCATTTCCACACGCGGCCTTCGGCCTTTTCTCCTTTGCGCTTGTCATCGCGCCGTTCTGCCTCAGTCTCTCCGGTGCTTTGATCGGCGCGCCTGCCGCGGTCGCACTCCGGCGCGGCACATTCTCCGCCACCGAACTCGGCACCTATCTGAAGGCGAATCTGGTGTTCACCTTGCTGGCGGCGGGTTGTGTGGCGCTGCTGATGCGGCTCAGTCGCGCAGACTGGCTCCTGGCCGGCCTTTTCGCCGCCTATGCGGGCGCAATGACTCTTCGCTGGTTTGCGAGGACGCTCTTCTACGCACGCGGAGCCGCATCGCGCGTGCTCTTCTCCGATCTTTGTTACAGCCTCACACTGCTCGCAAGTTTGCTCTTGCTGCGCGGCCTGCATTTGCTGACCGCCGCGACGGCGGCTGAACTGCTTCTGGGCGCGGCTTGCGTCGCTCTGCTGAGTTTCGGCATGAATCATCTGGTCGAGCAATTCGACCTGTCGAACTTCGCCGTGATCCGGGACTACAGGCCGATCTGGCTTGATCTGGCGCGCTGGTCGGCGCTCGGTGTGGTCTTGACGGAATTGACCGTCAATGCGCACGCCTATCTCGTTACCTTTCTCTGCGGACCGGCGGCCTTTGCGCCTATTGCGGCGGGCGCATTGTTCATCCGCCCCGTCCAGCTTGTTCTCGCCGCCATCCCCGACCGCGAAAGGCCGATCATGGCGCGCCAGCTTGGAAATGGAGATCATGCCGGTGCGCGACATTCCGTTAACCAATTTCGAATAGCAGCCGGTGCAGTGTGGTTCGCGACGGTCATCGCCTCCACAGCGCTGCTTCTATGGTTTCCGAATGTGGTTTTGAGAAAGGGATACGATCCCTCGCAGGCGCTGCTGGTGCTGGCATTTTTTGCTGCGATCACGGCGGCCCGCACTTTTCGGACGCCGGAATCCGTGCTGCTCCAGGCGGCGGGACAATTTCGCGGACTCGCCTCGGCGAGTCTCGCGGCTTCCCTGGTATCGCTGGGCGCGACCTTTGTGCTGCTGCTCCTCGCCGGGCCCGTTTACTCGCTTCTCGGCGTGCTGGCCGGAGAGCTCGTAGTGACCGCACGCGTGCTGACTCTTTCGCGCAACTGGGTGCGC
>Ga0335074_10004608_pt1 | contig 19007 bp, 18 predicted proteins | sample Lox_Sample_23_FD_206715 | JGI IMG/M metagenome (GOLD analysis project Ga0335074, IMG submission 206715) | Soil microbial communities from Loxahatchee National Wildlife Refuge, Florida, United States - Lox_Sample_2.3 | ecosystem: Environmental > Terrestrial > Soil > Wetlands | place: USA... | reverse complement strand
CTACCAGGCGGCCAAGTTCGCCGTCGACGGCTTCAGCCGGGTGCTCGCCGTCGAGACCGCGCCGTTCGGCGTGCGGGTGATGGTCGTTGAGCCCAGCGGCTTCGCGACCGACTGGGCCGGTTCGTCGATGACGATCTACGACGTCCCCGCCGACTACGACGCCACGATCGGGGCCATGCACCGCCGCATGCGCGCCAACCCTGCCGGTCCCGCGGGCGACCCGTTCCGCGCGGCCGAGATCATCGTGCAGGCCGTCAAGCGCGGCGACCCGCCCTCCCACCTGCTACTCGGCGTAACCGCCGTCGAGATGGCCCTCGATTACTCGCGCCGCCAGCTCGCCGAAGCGACCGCGTGGGAGAGCGTGAGCCGCTCAGCCGACTACGCCGAGCCCTACCCGGCCGGGTTCCCGCCAGCCAAGCTCTCCGTTTAACGGGTGGTTAGTCAATTCCATTTTCCGGAACGTACCCGGCTTACTCCCCGCCGTTCATGACTCCAGTTCGCCGTGGCGCCGAGAGTCGAGCTTCTCGCGCTTGGGCTTCTTGAGCGGCCGGCGCTTGACCTCGACGGCGCCCATGAACGCCACCCCGTTGACGATGATCGTCGGGCCGCCCGGCTCGCCGGTCCCGCCGGACTGGTGGTCGAAGGCGCCCATGATGCCGATCCCGGTGACCCGGACGTTGGCGTCCTCGGGCACGGTGACCTCGATGCCGCCCATGAACGTGACCGCGTGGATCGTCGCGGTCCGCGCGGCGTACCGCGCCTCGCGCAGGTCGATTTCCCCGCCGCCCATGAAGGCGAAGGCGGTGAACTCTTCCGGCACGACCCAGTCGCCTTTCCTGGAGAACCCGCCCATGATGGCGAAGGCCCCGTGCGACGTCGGCTCGGCGCCGAACCGCTGTGGGTCGCCGGCCGGAACAGGCGCGGGCGCCGCGCCGCCGGGTACCTGCGGCAGGTCCCTGGTTATCGGCTCGAGCTCCGCGTAGGTCTTGGCCGCATACACGGCGTCGAGCCGTTCGTCCAGCTCCTCCATGGTCAGTCGGCCTTCCCCGGCGGCCTGGCGAATTACGTCGGCGACACGCTCGCGATCGGCGTCGGAGGCACGCAGGTTCCCCTTGTCCGGGACTGCTGGCGGACTATCCATGTATAGAGCCTAGGCGGCCCTGGGCAGCCAGGTACAGGTCCCCCTGAAGGCGCGCGCGTCAGAGATCGGCTATCGGGATGATCTCGAGAACCTCGATGGACGCGCCGGGCATGCTCAGGTGCGGGTGACCGAAAAGGATGGTCTCGACTTCGTCGGCCGAGCCCGCCTCCAGGATGGAGTAGCCTGCCACGTCAGTGGACCCCGCCTCGCCAGGTCCTACATGGGTGGTGTGACCGAGCGGCGACCCGAGGTCGGCGATGGCGTAGCCAACCTTGTTCGCCCAGGCCCGCCACGCTTCCATGCCGGCTTCCTGCTGCTCGGGGGTGGCGTTGGCCATCTGCTCGAGCGCGGATGCCTCTGCACGGTAAAGGATCATGAACTTAGACATCGTGACCTCCCCGGTTCTTCGCGGCCCCTGCCGTCCGCGCTAGGGGTGACACTACACGGATAGCGTTGCCCGCCCGCCCATAAGGGCACGGTGGCCCAGATTGTCCAGGTCATCATGGCAGGTGTTACGGTGTGGCCAACACGATTCCGTCCCCTCCGGCCCCATGGGCAGGCGGTGCGGTCGCCCGGGGGGGCTGAATAATGCTCGTCGACGACCTTGGCCGTATCGGCCTCTTCGAGGGCCTGACCCGTGACCAGCTCGCCGAGCTGGTCACGGGCAGCACCGAGGTCCGCTTCGAGCCCGGCGTGGACCTGTTCCGCGAGGGTGAGCTCGCGGACCACTGGTGGGTGCTCATTGACGGGGCGATGAACCTCGTGCGCCACGTCGGCCTTGAGGACACCGTGGTGCGGAGGTGGGATGTGCCGGGCCAGTGGGCCGGCGGATTCCGCGCCTTTGACGAGCACGGCATCTACCTTGCCACCGCCCGTGGAGTGACGGCCGGGCGGGTGCTGCGGGTGCCGGCCGGGGTGCTCCGCGACCGGCTCAACGACTGGTTCCCGCTCGGCAGGCACCTTATCGAGGGGCTGTACAGCACGGCGCGATCCATCGAGTCGACGGCGCGACAGCGCGAGTCCCTCGTCACGCTCGGCAAGCTCGCGGCCGGCCTCGCGCACGAGATCAACAACCCCGCTGCCGCCGCCGCCCGGGCAGTCGACGCCCTCGATACCGCGTGCCAGACGCTGCTCTCCTCTCTGACCCAGCTCGCCGGTGGGGAAATCTCCGCCCGGCAGTTCGCCGCGCTCGACACGCTGCGCCGCGAGGCCGAGCACCAGGCGGTGGTCCAGGATCCGCTGGCTCTGGCCGACCAGGAGGATGCCCTGTCGACGTGGCTTACCCGCCACGGCATCGCCCGCGAATGGGCCATCGCACCGCCGCTCGCCGGTGCCGGGATCGATGTGGCCTGGTGCGAGCGGGCCGCCGGGGTACTGCAGGGACCGGCTCTGGAGGCGGGCCTGGAGTGGGTGGCAGGCACGTTCTCCGCAGCAGTCCTGTTGTCAGACCTCAAGGAAACGATCCGGCGCATCTCCGGGCTCGTCGCCGCCGTCACCTCTTACTCGCAGATGGACCGCGCGTCGGTGCAGCGGATCAACGTGACCGATGGCCTGGAGAGCACGCTGGTGATGCTTGGTCACAAGGTCGGCGATGATGTCTCGGTCGTCCGCGACTACGGCGCGGGCGTCCCCGAGGTCGAAGCGTACGCCGGCGAGCTCAACCAGGTGTGGACCAATCTCATCGACAACGCCATCGACGCTATGGACGGAGCAGGCACGCTGTTGCTGGCGACGCGGGCAGCGGGGGACTACGTCGTCATCGAGATCGGTGACACCGGCCCGGGCATGCCGCCGGAGGTGGCGGCCCGCGCGTTCGACCCCTTCTTTACGACCAAGGACGCGAGCAAGGGCGCCGGTCTTGGTCTCGACATCGCACAACGCATCGTCGTAGAGCGCCACGGCGGGACGATCACCATCGACTCCCGGCCAGGCAAGACGGTGCTGCGCGTCCATGTCCCCGTCCGGCGCCCGCGGCCTGAGAAGGGCTAGCCCACGACCGTCGCGGCCGAAGGGACAGCGGCGACACGCTGCCGTTCGCGCCCGAGCGGGAGTATGGAGTATGAGGAGCGGCAATCGCGCTGCGGGCCGCTGCGGCTGGCCTTCCGGTGGCGGGCATCATCGCGTACGAGGCGCCGTTCCTCAACGAGGACACCCCAGGTCGGCTGCGGTTCTGTTACGTTCAGGGGCGCCGGCACGCGGCCGCGATCTCGTTCGCGACCTGATCGGGGTGGTCGAGCGGCAGGAACGTCCGGGCCCCCGGCACCATGGTGAGGGTCGCGTGCGGAAACCCCTCGCTTAGCTGCCGCCCCAGCTCGGCGTGGAAGTACGGGTCGGCGTCACCCCAGAGGATCCGTACCGGGCCGTTGAACCGGCTGAACCGGCTCGCCGCGTCGAGGAGGACGCCCGGGCGGACCTGCCTGGCGAACTTCGCGAGGTCGCGGCGGATCGCCTTGCTGGCCAGCGGCTGTACCCAGTCGCCGGTCAGCCCGCGGTCGAGAGGTTCGCTGGCGAGCAGCCCATAGGCGAGCGGGCCGTGCCGCACTGCCGTCGACCGGAGACCAGAGGCCAGGCAGGCGACCAGTCCGGGATGGCGGAGTGCGCGGAAGAGCGGCGCGAGAAGGCGGGGCGGGAAGGTACCGAACGCGTCGCCGTTAGTGAGCACCGCGGCGCCGATCCGGCTCGTGTCGCCGCCGAGCATGAGCTGGCAGATCGCGCCTCCGGTGTCGTTGCCGACGATGGTCACGTCGCTGAGGTCGAGTGTCTCAAGGAAGTCCCGCGTGAGCGCGGCGATTCCCTGCGGCGAGAGGTCGGCGTCCGGGTTCATCGGCCGCTGGTGCGAGCCGAGCGGCAGCGTCGGCGCGTAGCTGCGGATGCCGTCCGAGGCTAGCTGCTGGGCGACCGGTTCCCAGAGCCGTGCGTCGACGAGCAGCCCGTGCACGAATACGACCGGCGGACTGGTACTCGAGCGCGGCCCGGCGGCGCGGTACAAGATGTCGCCCTGCGGCAGTTCGGCCACGAGGGGCCCGGCTGTGGTATGTTCAGTGTTCATAGTCAGAAACATACAGACTGTACGTATGTATGTCTAGGCCTGCGACAATGCGAGAATCGAGCCATGTCCTCACCGACTTCCGCCGGTACCCGGCCGCGCCGCACCCAGGCCGATCGGTCTGCCGCGACCCGTGACGCGCTGATAGCGGCGGCGCGCTGGCTGTTCGCCGCGCACGGCTTCGCTGAGGTGCCGACCGACTCGATCGCGACGGCGGCGGGGGTCACCAGGGGGGCGCTGTACCACCAGTTCACGGACAAGATGGCGCTGTTCGAGGCGGCCCTGGACGCCGTCGAGGCCGACGTCGCCGCGCGGCTCGCGCATGAGGTGGCGGCCGTGGGCCACAGCGACCCGGTCGAGGCCATGCGGCACGCGGTACGGGTCTGGCTGGGGATGTGCACTGAACCAGAGGTGCAGCGCATCGCCCTCGTCGACGGGCCGTCGGTGCTGGGCTGGGCGCGATGGCGGGAGATATGCCAGCGGCACGTGTTCGGCCTGGTGGAGGCCGTCGTGGCGCAGGGCATCGAACTAGGGCGCATCCGCGCGCGGTCGGCGCGGCCGATCGCGCACGTGCTCATGGGCGCCAGCGACGAGGCCGCCCTCTACGTCGCCGAAGCGCAGGACCAGGAACTCGCGCGTGCCGACATGGTCGAGGCCCTCGACCGGCTCATCGACGGCGTGGCAATCCGGTAGGCGCTACCCGAGGAGCGGGCGCGGATCGAAGGTCACCCGGATGCGCGTGATCTGCCCGTCCTCGACATGGCTCCAGTTGACGACGGGCAGCGGCCCGGCGGTGGCGGTCCGCAGCTCGAACCAGGTGAGCACGTCTGGCCCGTCCACCCAGCGCTTGATCACCTCGACCTGCCTGGTCATGGCGAACATCCCGCCCAGGCCGCCGAGCGTCTCGGCGGCCCCGTGGGTGCTGCCCAGCGCCCCGGCGAAGTCGACTTCCTGGTGCAGCAGCGGCCGCACGCTGTCAATGTCGCCGTTGCGCCAGGCCTGGAAGTACGTTGCCGCCACTTCTTCTGGCGTGCGCGCCGATTCCATGGCACCGACACTACGCCGGGCGGCGGCCCATGGCTAAGCTCCACTCTTATGGCTAAAGCATGGGCCATTTCCGGAGTAGACCTGCACCTGGAACTGGCCGGGCACCGGCTGCGGGCCGGGCTGGAGGCAGCGCTTCGCGAGGCCGTGCAGACCGGGCGGCTGGCACCGGGGACACGGCTGCCATCGTCCCGGACGCTGGCCGCCGACCTGGGCATCGCCCGCAACACGGTCGCCGAGGCGTACGCCCAGCTCGTCGCCGAGGGCTGGCTGACCGCCGCGCAGGGCTCGGGCACCCGGGTCGCCAGCACCTCCGTGGTCCTCCCGGTGCCAGCGGCGGACGGCCAGCCGCCGGCCGGAACCCGGGTGGCCCGGCACAACCTGCGGGCCGGGTCGCCTGACCTATCGGCGTTCCCCCGGGCCGGGTGGCTGTCCGCGGCGCGCAAGGCGCTGTCCGGCGCGCCCAGCCAGGCGCTGGGCTACGGCGATCCCCGCGGCCGGCCGGAGCTGCGCACGGTGCTGGCCGCGTACCTGGGCCGCACCCGAGGGGTGCGGGTCGCACCGGACCGGATCGTCGTCTGTGCCGGGTTCACGCAAGGACTCGCGCTGCTGTGCCAGGTGCTGCCGGACGTCGGCGTCACCAAGATCGCGGTCGAGGACTACGGCCAGCCGCATACGGCCGGGGCTCTCGCGGCCTCCGGCCTCGCCCTGGTCATGCTCGGCGTCGACGACGGCGGCGCGGTACTGGATACGACGCATGGCGCGCAGGCGATGCTGCTCACCCCGGCGCACCAGTTCCCCCTCGGCTCGGTGCTGTCACCACGGCGCCGCGCGGACGCAGCCCGCTGGGCCGCCGATTGTGGCGGGCTGATCATCGAAGACGACTACGACGGTGAGTTCCGCTACGACCGTCAGCCGGTCGGCGCGCTGCAAGCGCTGGCCCCCGAGCACGTCATTTATGCCGGCACCGTCAGCAAAACCCTGGCGCCCGGGCTGCGGCTCGGCTGGCTGGTGCTCCCCGACCGGCTGACCGAGGCGGTGGCCACCGCCAAGGCGCGGTCAGACGCGCACACCAGCAGCTTCGAGCAGCTCACGCTCGCCGAGTTCATCACCTCCGGGGCCTACGACCGGCACGTGCGCCGCGTCAGGCTCGCCTACCGGCGCCGTCGCGACCGCCTCGTCGCCGCGCTCGCCGCGCACGCTTCCGGTGTCCGCGTCACGGGGATCGCGGCCGGACTGCACGCGGTCGCCGAACTGGGCCCGGGCCAGCGGGAAGAACAGGTCATCGCCCGCGCCGCCGCCCGCGGTGTGGCGATCGAAGGGCTGGCCGGGTACGCGCTCCGCGAGCACACCCGCGGACCCGCGCTGGTCATCGGTTACGCCACCCCGCCAGAACACGGCTACACCGCCGCCCTCGCCCGGCTCGTCGCGGCGATCCGGGACCAGTAGTGGCCCAAGTTTTCGCCTATAGAGTGGTTCTTACTCGTGGGCCGTTTGAGGCATAGCGTCAGTGTCATGACAGCAACTGAGACTGGCGCCAACGTCAGCAGCACATCGCAGATCCCGGTCAGGCTCGACTTTGACACGCACGCCGCGGGATTCGCCCGCGCGATGAGCCACCTCGACCGCGCCGCGACCAAAGAACTGGACCAGGCCGGCATCGACCCGCTGCTGCGGGAACTGATCCGCGTACGGGCTTCCCAGCTCAACGGGTGCGCCTACTGCATCGACATGCACACCAAGGACGCCCGCGCGGCCGGAGAAGCCGAGCACCGCCTCTACGCGCTTCCGGCCTGGCGGGAGACCCCCTTCTTCACCGAGCGGGAACGCGCCGCGCTGGCCTTCACCGAGGACGTGACCTTGCTGGCCGGCGAGCACGTCCCGGCCGCCGCCTACGACGCGGTAGCGGCCCAGTTCGAGCCCGGCGAGGTCGCTGCCCTGCTCGCCCTCATCGTCACGATCAACGCCTGGAACGCGATCGGCGTCACCACCCGCGCCTGGCTTCCCGGCTCCTATCAGCCCTAGCAGGGGCCAGCCCTAGTAGAGGAATGCGTCAGCGGACTTGTTGTAAGGGCGGATCTCGGACAGCCGGCCTGAGGACAACTTGACCGCCCAGTGCGGGTCGGCGAGGCTGGCGCGGCCCAGCGCCACGAGGTCAAACTCTCCCCGGTTCACCAGGTCGGCGAGCGGGGCGAGAGACAGGCTCTGCGCCCTGCCCGAGCTGGCGTCGTCGGTGATGGACATGAACGGGGCGCCGACTCCCACCGAGCCGATCCCGATGACGGGCCTGCCGCTCAGGTGCTTGGCCCAGCCCGCCAGGGTGCGGGCGGAGCCGTCGAAGGCGGGCATCCAGTAGCGGCGGGTGGAGGCGTGGAACATGGACACGCCCGCCTCGACGAGCGGGGTGAGGAACGCCTCGAGTTCCTTCGGGCTCTCGGCGATCCTGGCGTCGAAGTCGTTGCCCTTCCACTGGGAGAACCGGAAGTCGACAGGGAACTCCGGGCCGACCGCCGCGCGGACGGCGGCGGCGATCTCGGCCGAGAGCCGGACCCGGCCGGCCATGTCCCCGCCGTAGGCGTCGGTGCGCCGGTTGGTGACCGGCCAGTGGAACTGGTCGAGCAGGTAGCCGTGCGCGCCGTGCAGGTCGACGCCGTCGAAGCCGGCCGCCTGGGCGAAGACCGCCGCCCGGGCGAAGGCCTCCACGGTCTCTTCCAGCTGCGCGATGGTGGCAGGCTCGCCGACGACCTGGCCGTCGCAGTTGATGCCGGACGGGGAGATCATGGGGGAATCGGGATACGGGCCGGCGCCCGGGTCGCGCTGCGCGCCGATGTGCCACAGCTGCGAGAAGATGAACCCGCCGACGGCGTGCACGCCGCTGGTCACCTTCCGCCAGGCGGTCAGAGCGTCGTCGCCGAACAGCCGCGGCACGTTGTCGAAGCCGCCCGCCGACTCGTTGACGTAGCTGCCCTCGGTCATGACGATGCCGAGCGACTCCGCGCGGCGGGCGTAGTAGGCGGCGACGTTCTCCCCCGGCACGCCGTCCGGTGAGAACGCCCGGGTCATCGGCGACATGACGAAGCGGTTGCGGAGCCTCAGCCCGGCGATCGTCACCGGGGAGAAGAGCGTGCTCATATCGGCCCCGTCAAGCAGGGTCAGGGACAGGTTCGACGCGCGGGCGTCATTCAGTTCCGCCACAGCGGCCTCAGCGTCGATCGACAACGAAGCTGATCGAGACCGCGATGATGATCAGGATCCCGCGGACGATGTCCTGCCAGTAGTCCGGGACGGCGAGCAGGTCGAAGCCGTTCGTGATCATTGCGAGAATCAGCACGCCGAGGACCGTGCGCCAGACCGAGCCGACTCCGCCGAAGATGCTGCTGCCGCCGAGCGCCACGCCGGCGATCGCGAGCAGCGCCAGCGTGCCGCCAAGGCCGGTCGTAGCACTCGATCCCGACCCGGTTATCGACGAGTCGAGCAGGCCGGAGAGGCCGCAGGCGGCACCAGTGATCACGAAGGTGAGGATCACGATCCGGTCCACTTTGAGGCCCGACAGCCGGGCCGCGCTGCGGTTGTCGCCGACGCCGTAGAGGTGCCGGCCGAACACGGTGTAGGACAGCACGAGCTGAAGGACGATCGCGACGACGGCGAAGATGATGACCGGGTACTGGATGGCGCCGGCCTTGTTCTGCCCAAGGAACGTGAACACGCTGCTCGACGGCGTGATCAGCAGCCCGCCGCCGGTCACGCCGACGGCGATGCCGCCGAACGTGAGGGCGCTCGCAAGCGTGGCGAGGAACGCGTTCACGCGGAGCTTCGTCACCAGCAGCCCGTTGATGAGCCCCATCGCCAGGCCGGACAGGATCGCGACGGGGAACGCCCACCACACTCCCCAGTGGACGGCGGCCCATGCGCCGAGCACCTCGCTCAGCACGAAGATCGCCCCGAGCGAGAGGTCGAAGTTGCCGGCGATGATCGTGTACGTGACGGCGCAGGCGGCGATGCCGAGCGTCGCGTTCTGGAAGACCAGGTTGAGGAGGTTCTGCGAGGTGAGGAAGACGGACGACGCGATAGAGAAGTAAATGAAGAGCACGACGGCGAACACGACGATGCCGTAGTCGCGGATGTGCTCGGCCTTGATCCGGCGCGGCGGACGCCCGCGAGGAACGGCAATCCCGTCCGGGCTGACGGGGTCCCCGGCCGGAACTGGGTCTCCGGCCAGCGGCCCAGACGGCTGCGCGGTCATGCGATGGGTCTCCCTCCAAGGCCGAACGCGGCCTCCATCACGGTGTCCAACGGCGGGTCTGCGCCGAACTCACGAGTGACCGAGCCACGGCGCATCACGAGCACGCGATGGGCGAGCCCGAGCACCTCCTCGATCTCCGACGAGATCATCAGGACGGCGGTGCCCTCGGCCGCCAGGTTGTTGATCAGGCGGTGGATGGCGGCGCGCGCCGCCACGTCGACGCCGCGCGTGGGCTCGTCGAGGATCAGCACTCGTGGGTTGCGAAGCAGCCAGCGGGCGAACAGGAGCTTCTGCTGGTTGCCGCCGGACAGGTTCGCGGTCTTCGCCGACGGGACCGGCGGCTCGACGGACAGCAGTTTCAGCAGCGAGCTCGTCTTCGTGCGCTCGAGGGCGAGGCGCAGTATGCCCAATCGCGATGCGACGGAGCGAAGGTCGGCGAACGTCGTGTTGGCCGCCAGGGAGAGCTCCAGGAACAATCCGTCATCCTTGCGGCTCTCTGGCACGAACGCCATCCCGGCCGCCATCGCGTCCGCGGGCGAGCGGATGGCGCGTGCGGTGCCGTCGACGGCGATCGTGCCGCCATCGATCGGATCGGCGCCCGCGATCGCGCGGGCGAGCTCGCTGCGGCCGCTGCCCACGAGGCCGGCCAGGCCGACGATCTCGCCGGCCCGGATCTGCAGCGAGATGTCCCTGAGCACTCCCTTGCGATTCAGGCCGGATACGTCAAGGACCACCGGCGTCGTCAAGTTCCGCGGCTTCTCGAAGTGCTCCGCCTCCTGGGCGGCGCCGAACATCCCGGCGACGAGGCTGTCCTCGGTTTCTTCCGCGACCGCCGCCGTCCGCACGAGGTGCCCGCTGCGCAGCACTGACACCGTGTCGGCGAGTTCGATCACCTCGTCGAGGAAGTGACTCACGTAGACGATCGTCTTGCCGTTCTCGCGCAGCGCGGCGATCATCTGGTGCAGCGTCTTGGTCTCGACGCTGCTCAGCGACGAGGTCGGTTCGTCCATCACGATCACTCGCGCGTCGCACGCGACCGCGCGCAGGATCTCGGCCTTCTGCTTGTCGGCGGTGCGCAACCCGCCGACCTTGGCGTTTCCGTTGAGCTCGAAGCCCCAGCGGGAAATGAGCTCGTCGTACTGCCTGTGCATCTGGCGTCGCTGGATCACCCCGGAGCGGCTCGGCTCGATGCCGAAGAAGACGTTTTCAATCACGCTCAGGTGCGGCATCGGCGAAAGTTCCTGCGTTATCGTCACGATCCCGTCGACGCGCGCCTCGCGCGGGCTCGAGTAGCGGACCGGCCGGCCGTCGATGTAGAGCTGTCCCTCGTCGGGGCGGATCACGCCGCCGACGATCTTACCGAGCGTCGACTTCCCGGCGCCGTTCGCCCCGACGAGCGCGTGCACGGTAGCTCCGGCAACCTCGACGCTGACGTTGTCGAGCGCCTTGGTGCCGGAGTACCGTTTGCCGATCGAGACGAGCCGGATCGGCGCGACCGCTGGTGAACTCACCCGTGGTTGCCTTCAAGCGTCCAATCCGGCACGAAGTTCGGGTGCGAACTCAGGTAGGCCTGGTCGATGATCGCCGGGCGGGTGTCCGGGTTGATGATGTTCACCAGGTTCGGCACTGACTTCCCGTTTAGCGCGTCGTCCAGGTACTGGATGCCGAGAGTCGATTCAGAGTACGGGTAAAGGCCGAGGGTGGCGTACACCGTGCCGCTCTTGACCTGGTTGACAAGCTCCTCCGCGCCGCCGTACCCGATGACCTCGATGTTCTTGCCGGGTGTGTAACCGCCGACCAGCTTCATCGCGGTCATCGCCCCAGCCGCCATCTGGTCGCCGAACGTCGCGAACACGTTGACGCCCTTGTTCGCCGTGAAGAACGTCTGGGCGACGCCCTGGGAGGCCGTCTGGTCGTAGTTGCCGGGTGGCATTACCTTGAACGTGTAATTCGGCCGCCCCTTGTAGTACGCCGTCATCGCGTTGATGCGAACCGTGTCGGTCGGGTAGTTGGCGAGTCCTGGCAGGAAGGCGATGGTGCAGTGGCCGTTGCCCACCATCTTCGTGCAGGCCGAGTTCATCGCGAGTTCCAGGTTCGTCGACTCCGCGCCGATCGACTGGCCCACGGTCGTGAGGCAGGTCGGGGAGGCCGTCAGGACGTTCTGCTCTGTCAGCGTGCCCCACGTGTAGTCGGCGCACGCCACCTTGATGCCGCTCGAGAGAGCCTTGTTGATGATCGGCGTCAGGGCGACGTCGTCCAGGCCCCAGACCCAGAAGGCCTTGTACTTGCCGGTGGTGATCGCGTCCTGGATCTGCGTGGACTGCAGCTGCGGGTTGTTGTTGGCGTCGAAGGCGTCAAGCTGGATGCCCAGCTTCGCGGCCTCCGCCTGCGCGCCCTTCAGCGACGCGATCCCGTACGGGCTCGGGTTGTAATAGAAGATCGCCATCCGGGTCGACGTCGCCGCGGCGCTCGAGGTCGAAGAGGATGCGGCTGAGGTTGAAGAGGATGTGCCCGAGGTCGAACCGGTCGATGACGACGGACTCGAGCTGCATCCGGCAATTAGTAGCGCGGCCGCGGCTAGTGCTACTCCGCCCATGGCGAGCCGGCCGCGATGAAGTCTAGACATGGTCCTATCGCTCCTCTGCGAGGGAAAGGCCATTGAGCCGGGACCCCCTCACGCTGTCCGGCTCGGTTGAAGCCGAACGTAACCCGTAATGACGTGCGCGGATATTGGCGCGGACGTCAACGCAGGCAGCGAGGTGTAGTGGCGGGACTCTAACCAGGTCTTACGGGGTGACACGTATCACAGGGGCGCTCTTACAAGCGACATTAAAACTGTACAATCACGAGCCTGATTGTTGCTCAAGTGAACAAATGATGCGCCTGTGATAAAAGTCAAAATAACCATAATCAGCGCTTGTCCACATTATAGCTTGCGTGAATGGCGCGCAGCCGCCTGGCACCGCGGGAGCGGCGGTCAGGACCCGGCGAGTGGCGGGGACTTGACCACCTCCGCCAGCGCTTCCATGGCCGGCACGGCGGCGAGCAGCAGTTCCGCGGTCTCCGCCGGCAGCCGTTCGAGCCACTCGGAAAGCACCCGAGTGCGCTGCTCCCTGACCTGTTCGTGCAGTTGCGCGCCCTCCGGCGTCACCTCCACGCGCGCCGCGCGCATGTCGCTCGGGTCGGGCAGCCGCCGGATGAGGCCGCGCTCGTCGAGCACCTTGACGATCCGCGACAGCATCGTCGGGTTCAGCCCCTCGAGCTCCGTCAGCTCCGCCAGGCCCAGCGGGCCGCGGACGCGGACCAGTGCCAGGACGGAGTACTGCGTAGGCGTCAGGTCCGCCCCCGTGGACGTCTCGTTGAACTGCCGGGCAAGCCTGGGGATGACCCCGCGCAACCGGACCACGAGTTCGGCATCCATGACGTTCTCCGGATTTTGTTTGAATGCTTGCTGGCAAGCAAGTAATGTTACGATACATGAGCGCTGCAGGAGAAATCGCGCAAACGGGCCGGGTCGCAGTGCTCGGGGCGGAACCGCTTGGCCGCCGCAGGCTCGTCTTCGCCATCGTCTCCATCGGCTTGTTCATGTCCTCGATCGACCAGACCATTGTCGCCACCGCGCTGCCCGCCATCGAACGCGAACTGCACGCCACCCTCAACTGGAGCGGGTGGACGATCTCGATCTACGCGCTTGGCCAGGTCATCGCCATGCCGATGGCCGGGAAGATCAGCGACATGTACGGCCGCAAGAAGGTCTTCATGATCTCCGCGGTCGTCTTCACCTTGTCCTCGCTGTGCTGCGGCTTCGCGGGCAGCATGGCTTTCCTGCTGCTGGCGCGGTTCATCCAGGCGCTCGGCGGCGGCGCGTTTATGCCATCGGCCACCGGCATCGTGGCCGATCATTTCGGCGCGGAACGGGATCGCGCGACGGGCATGTTCACGTCCATCTTCCCGATCGGCGGCATGATCGGCCCGGTGCTCGGCGGCCTGTTCGTCACCTACTGGTCGTGGCGCGGCATCTTCCTGGTCAACGTGCCGATCGGCCTGGTCCTGATAGCGCTGACGGCGAAGTTCATCCCCGCCTCCGCCACCCGCCCCGCCAGCCGCATCGACATCCGCGGGATCCTGCTGCTTGCCGTCTCGATCGCGACCGCCATGTTCGGCATCACCTACCTGGGCAGCGGACAGGTGCCGCTGTACAGCCCGGTCTTCCTCGGCTGCGAGGCGGTCGCGGCCGGGACCGTATACCTGTTCCTCAGGCACTCCCGGCGAGACTCCGCGCCATTCGTCCCCTACCGGCTGCTGCGCGGGCGCGGCTTCGGCGTCATGAACGTGATCAACTACGTATACGGGGCGGCCGCGCTCGGCTTCGGCGCCCTCGTCCCGCTCTACGCGCAGGAGCGGTACCACATCGCGCCGCTTGGCGCGGGCACGCTGCTCACGGCGCGAGCGGTCGGCATGATCGCGGTCGCGGGCGCGGCGACGATGGCGCTGCGGCGGACCGGCTACCGGCTGCCGATGATCGGCGGTTTCGTGATAGTGGCCGGCGGCCTGGTGATGATGGCGGCCACGCCCTCCCTGTCGCCCTATACATGGCTGGCCATCGCCGCTGCCATCACCGGCTGCGGCATGGGGCTATCGGTCCCGGCCGCCAACAACGCGAGCCTGCAGCTCGCCCCCGACCAGGTGGCCGCCATCGCGGGACTGCGCGGCATGTTCCGCCAGTCCGGGGCGATCACCGCGGTCTCGGTGACCACGGCGGTCATCGCGCGCAGCGCTGACCCTGGCGTCGTCCAGGCACGCGTGTTCCTCGTCTTCGCGGCCCTGCTCGTGGCCATGCTGCCACTGGTCACACTGGTGCCCGACCACCACGGCAACTGGTAGCGCGGGGTCAGCGCCTGCGTCGCTCCGGGAGTCACCACGGGCCCGTTCCGAATAAATGCCTTTTTATCCGTCAGCTGGCCGATGTCTCGGCTGGATCCGCTGCGGCATCCTCGGCTATCTCATCTCAGGGGAGGGGAGTTGAGCCGTGCCAGCTGACGCCCAATCCGGCGACTCGGTCTTCGCGGCGTGCCTGCGGCTTTTCTACCGCTACCCGCTGGCGATCCGGCGGCATTACGCCGAGCACAGGTACGGTTCGCTGGTCCTGATGAACCGCGCCGCCGGCCGCGCCAGGTTCTTCGTCCTCATCATGGAGTGGGACGACCTGTTCGTCATCAGGCCGTGGGATCGGCGCGACGGCGGGCGAGTGGCGATCCGGCGCGACGAACCCGTCCCTGACGACGTGCGTGAAGCGATCGAGTCGGCCGTCCCTGTCCCGCGTGACGGCACGCTGCTGGGCTGGATGGACGGCTCCAAGGTGCAGGCGATGATCGCGGTGTACGGCCGGCTGACCGAGCCGTGGGACGACCCGGCCGCGGTCCCCGGGGTGCTGGTGCTGCCGTTCGCCGGCAGCCAGCCCGCCGACTGGCCGCCGCTCACCGACAGTCCGCTGGACGGCGGGCGGCTGTGGCGGTACCTGGAGCGGGGCCACCTCGCGGACCTCACGGCGCTGGCCGCGCGCCGGCCCGGATGCGTGTACTGGGTGCCCGGGCAGGACGGGCGCGCTGCCGGATGGGCCGGTTCCAGGATCGTGGTGACTGAGCGGATGAGCACGGATAAGCTCTGGCTGCCGGCCGGGGTCTACACCGACCGCGTCGCCCTCCGCGACGGAGCCGCGCGATGGACGGCCGGGCAACTGCTCGCCCTCCCCGGGGTCGTCGACCTGGCCGCCCGCCGGCTGGCCACGGTCACCTGACCTGGAAGGTGCCCAGTCCCTCCGGTTGTTCCTGCCGCACCCATACGTCCGCCACCGCGGCCCGCCGTGGACCGTGCCTGGTCCAGTCGACGAGCTTCTGCACGTCGTCCTGGGTTCCCTCGAAGACGGCCTCGACCCGGCCGTCGGGCAGGTTCCTGACCCAGCCGCTCACGCCGTGCTCCTCGGCGATCTGGCGGCACGTGTCGCGGAAGAACACACCCTGGACACGGCCGGAGACGAACACCCGGTAGCGGACCACGGCACCGACGTTACCGTGACGGTGCGGCTGACCCCCCGAAGGGCGCGTTTAGCCCGTACTCGTAAGGTAAGTAGCAGGACTCAGCGTTGTCGTGCCGCGACATAAGGCCGAGGGGAAACCATGACGCCGTGGAACTGGGTGCAGCGGTGGCCTGCCTACCGGCAGGCGGCGGGCAAGGACCGGCTTGGGCTCGGCGCGGCGGCGAAGAGCGCGAAGACTCAGCGGATCACCCCGCGGACCAAGACGGCGGACAAGGTCGTCAAGTCGGTGTGCCCCTACTGCGCGGTCGGCTGCGCGCAGAACGTTTATGTCGCCAAAGACCGAGGGGGGTCTGGGGGGATGGGTCCCCCCAAAGAAAGAGTCGTACAGATCGAGGGTGACCCCGACTCACCGGTGAGCCGGGGGCGGCTGTGCCCCAAGGGCTCGGCCAGCCTCCAGCTCACGACCGGGGACGCCAGGCAGTACCAGGTCCTCTACCGACGCCCGCACGGCACCGAGTGGGAGCGGCTGGACCTGGACACCGCGATGGACATGATCGCGGACCGGGTCATCAAGGCGCGCAACGACGGCTGGCAGTGGGAGCACGGCGGTCACCGGACCCGGCGCACCATGGGGTTCGCCAGCCTGGGCGGCGCGACCCTGGACAACGAAGAGAACTACCTGATCAAGAAGCTGTTCACCGCGCTCGGCGCGATACAGATCGAGAATCAGGCGAGGATTTGACACTCCTCCACCGTTCCCGGTCTGGGGACTAGCTTCGGGCGCGGCGGCGCCACCACCTTCCTGCAGGACCTGCAGAACTCCGACTGCATCGTCATCGAAGGCTCGAACATGGCCGAGGCGCACCCGGTCGGGTTCCAGTGGGTCATGGAAGCGAAGGCACGCGGCGCCAAGGTCATCCACATCGATCCGCGGTTCAGCAGGACCAGCGCGATGGCCGACATGTTCGTGCCGGTGCGGGCGGGCGCGGACATCGCCTTCGTGGGCGGCCTGGTCAACTACGTGCTGACCCACGAGAAGTACTTCCACGAGTACGTCCTCAACTACACGAACGCCTCCGTGATTCTGTCCGAGGATTACGCCGACACCGAGGACCTGGACGGTGTCTTTTCCGGCCTGGACAGGGAGCACAAGGTTTACGACCCCAACACCTGGCGGTACGAGGGATTCGAAGCGGAACCGGCCAGCGGCGCCCGCGGCGTGGAAGATCCCGAGGATACCCAGGTTCAGGAGGCGGCGCGCGGCGAGGCGCATGGGTCCGGCGGCGCGGCCGCGTCCCACACCCCGCAGACCGACGAGACGCTGCAGCACCCGCGCTGTGTCTTCCAGGTGCTCAAGCGGCACTTCGCGCGCTATACGCCGGAGATGGTGGCGCTGATCGCCGGGGTGCCAGAGGACGTCTTCCAGAAAGTCTGCGAGCTGATCACCGAGAACTCCGGGCGGGACAAGACCACGGCGTTCGTCTACAGCGTGGGCTGGACGCAGCACACGGTCGGCGTCCAGTACATCCGCACCGCGTCGATCCTGCAGGCGCTGCTCGGCAACATGGGCCGGCCGGGCGGCGGGATCCTCGCGCTGCGCGGGCACGCGTCCATCCAGGGGTCCACCGACATCCCGACGCTGTTCGACCTGCTGCCCGGTTACCTGCCGATGCCGTTCGCCACCACCGGCGCCGACTTGGACAGCTACGTGCGGGCCGAAACGGTGGTGAAGGGCTTCTGGGCCAACATGCGCGACTACACGGTGAGCCTGCTCAAGGCGTGGTGGGGCGACGCGGCGACCGCGGACAACGACTTCTGCTACGACTACCTGCCGCGGCTCACCGGCAGCCACAGCACGTACGAGACCGTCCGGGCGCAGATCGAGGGGACCTGCAAGGGCTACTTCCTGTTCGGCCAGAACCCGGCCGTCGGCTCGGCCGACACGCGCATGCAGCGGTTCGGCCTGGCGAACCTGGACTGGCTGGTGGTGCGGGACATGGTGCTGATCGAGAGCGCCACCTTCTGGCAGAACGGGCCGGAAATCGAGACCGGCGAGATGCGCACTGAGGAGATCGGCACCGAGGTGTTCTTCCTGCCCGCCGCGGCGCACACAGAAAAAGACGGCAGCTTCACGAACACCCAGCGGATGCTGCAGTGGCACCACACGGCCGTTGAACCGGCCGGTGACGCCCGCAGCGACCTGTGGTTCACCTACCACCTGGGCCGCCGGCTGCGGGAGAAGCTGGCCGCGTCCGGCAGCGAGATGGACCGGCCGCTGCTGGACCTGACCTGGGACTACCCGGTGAGGGGCGAGCTGGCCGAACCCGACGCCGACGCCGTGCTCGCCGAAGTCAACGGCTGGGACGGCGACGGCAAGCCGCTGTCCGCGTACACCCAGCTCAAAGCCGACGGATCGACCGCCTGCGGCTGCTGGATCTACTGCGGCGTCCGGGCCGGCGGTGTCAACCAGGCGGCGCGGCGCAAGCCAGGCCAGGACCAGAGCTGGGTCGCCCCGGAATGGGGCTGGGCGTGGCCCGCCAACCGGCGCATCATCTACAACCGGGCGTCCGCCGACCCGGACGGCCAGCCGTGGAGCGAGCGCAAGGCGTACGTCTGGTGGGACCCGGAACAGAAGAAGTGGACCGGGCACGACGTGCCCGACTTCATCCCGGACCGGCCGCCGGACTACCGGCCGCCCGAGGACGCCTCCGGCGTCGCGGCGATCTCCGGCATCGACCCGTTCATCATGCAGGCCGACGGCAAGGCGTGGCTGTTCGCCCCGGCCGGCCTGGTGGACGGCCCGCTGCCGGCGCACTATGAGCCGCAGGAGTCGCCGCTGCAGAACCCGCTGTACGGCCAGCAGCGCAACCCCGTGCGGCAGATCGTCAAGAGCAAGGAAAACCGGTTGCAGCCGAGTGGTAACGAGGCCGGCGCGGACGTCTTCCCCTTCGTGGCGACCACGTACCGGCTGACCGAGCATCACACCGCCGGCGGGATGTCGCGCTTCCTGCCCTACCTGGCCGAACTTCAGCCCGCGATGTTCTGTGAGGTCTCGCCGGAACTGGCCGCCGAGCGCGGCCTCGAGCACCTCGGCTGGGCCACGATCGTCACCGCGCGGAACGCGATCGAGGCCCGGGTGCTCGTCACCAGGCGGATGACGCCGCTCACGGTGGGCGGCAGGACACTGCACCAGATCGGCCTGCCGTACCACTGGGGGCAGAACGGGCTGACCACCGGTGACGCGGCGAACGAGCTGGCGCACCTGTCGCTCGACCCGAACGTGCACATCCAGGAGGACAAGGCGCTGGCCGTGGACATCCAGCCGGGACGGCGGCCCCGGGGCCGGGCGCTGCGCGCCCTGGTCCACGCCTATCAGGACCGCGCCGGGATCACGGAAAAGACCGGGACGGAGGCCTAAGTTGCCTGAGTTGCCTGAGCTGACGACGGCAGCGAGCGACCCGGCGGCACTGGCCGGGTACGACGCCCACCCGCCGCG
>Ga0335074_10004607_pt1 | contig 19008 bp, 13 predicted proteins | sample Lox_Sample_23_FD_206715 | JGI IMG/M metagenome (GOLD analysis project Ga0335074, IMG submission 206715) | Soil microbial communities from Loxahatchee National Wildlife Refuge, Florida, United States - Lox_Sample_2.3 | ecosystem: Environmental > Terrestrial > Soil > Wetlands | place: USA... | reverse complement strand
GTGGTCGTCTGATAGTAGCCGGCGCCGTCCTGGCGGGTGCCGTTGAAATCATCGTTGCGCGGGATACCGGCCTCTAGGCACGCAGCCAGGATCGCGTCCGCCAGTTCCCAGCGTTGCGGCTGATTGGAGACCCGGAGCGGGCCGCCGGTGCCGTGGAATTCGTCGGCGCCGCGTTCCTGGTCCTCGGCCTTGCGGAAATACGGCAGCACGGAGTCCCAGTCCCAGCCCTCGCAGCCGCGCTGGCGCCACTCATCGTAATCGGCGTGGTTGCCGCGCATGTAGATCATGCCGTTGATCGAACTGGTGCCGCCCAGCACCTTGCCGCGCGGTTGATACATCGTGCGGTTGTTCAGTTCGGGCTCCGGTTCGCTCTCGAACATCCAGTTGACGGTGGGGTTTGCAAACAGCTTGGCGTAGCCGAGCGGGATGTGAATCCACGGATTGCGGTCGGTGATGCCGGCTTCCAGCAACAGCACGCGGTGGTTCGGGTTCTCGCTCAGCCGGGCGGCGACGACGGCGCCGGCCGATCCGGCGCCGGTCACGATCGTATCGAATGTTTCGTCGTCTGTCATGCCGCAACACCCGGGTCGAGCTTGCAGATCCGGTGATTTTCGGTATCGCCGATATAAATCTCGCCGCCCGGACCGACGGCCACGCCGTGCGGGCGAGCCAGCGATGCGACGCCACCGCCCGATTTGCCGTTCCCGGCGATGGTGACAACGAGTCCCGTCGTCGGATCGATGCGGCGGATCACATGGTTCTCGGTATCGACGATCAGCAGGCCGCCGTGGCGGTCGATGCCGAGTTCCTTCGGCGCGCCAAATGTGGCGGCGATCGCGGGACCGTTGTCGCCACTATAACCGCGCTCGCCGGTACCGGCGATGGTGGCTATCAGGCCGGTCGCCGGGTCGATCCGTCGCAGCGTGTTTCCGTTTCGCTCCAGGATCAGCAGTGCGCCGTCGTGTGCCATGACGACCGCGCGTGGACCGTGCAGCGACGCGGCCTGGGCCGGGCCGTTATCGCCAGCGTGGCGGGCCTCGCCGGTACCGGACACGATCGTCATGTTGCCGGAGCCAAGATCGAGAGCGCGCACCACGTGGCCGGCGACATCGGCGATGAACAGGCGCTGTTCCTCGGGGTCGAGGCAGACATCGTTCGGTTCGGCCAGTCCCGCTTCGGCCAAGGTACTGATGATGGCGGATTGTGCATCGACGCGGCGGATACGGTGGTTGCGGCGATCAACGATGAAGAGATTGCCGGTCCGATCGAGCGCAATCCCGTATGGTTCATTCAGACAGGCCGTGGTTGCGGCGCCGGCATCGCCGGAGAAACCTGACTCTCCGGTGCCGGCCACTGTGGCGATGCGTCCGCTTGCCGCATCCACGCGGCGGACGCAGTGGTTGAAGGTATCGGCAAAGAACAAATTGCCGGCGCCGTCGAATACGAGGTCGAAGGGCCCGTTCAGCCGTGCCTGCGCCGCTGGCCTGCCGTCGCCGGCATATCCGGGTTGGCCATTACCGACCACCGTTGTGAGCCGCGCTTCACCCATTTCCGCCCCGCGATGTCGATGCGTTCACAAGCGTCCTCGGAAGCCGGGTTGCTGTCAATTTATCTGCGGCAACCAGCCGACTGTGTTGTGGTCGTTGCGTGGGAGGGATTACCGCCAAGCCCATGCCCAACGGGCGGCAGCATCGCTGCTGACCGTTCGATTGCTCGCTCATTTGTTCGGGCGGCAGCCATGGGACATGAAGATTCACCGCCGAGGCGCAGGGAACGCAGAGCAGTGACATCCTCTGCGCATTGTGCGCCTCTGCGGTGAATCTTGAATTCCTCTTGATCGCACGGACGCAGCCGCCGCTGTCCCCAAACTTCCTCTGGCTGGGGCTGCGAAACCCGGGTTAGTCAGGCGAGCGTCTTCAGTGCGGCCAACAGCGCCGCCGGATGATACTGGCCCTGATAGACGGGCGGCGGCGCGGGACCGCGCCGGAGCAGGCGGTGGATCCCCTCCCACGCCGTGCGGGCGGAGTATTCGATGGTGAACGCCACATCCCGCGGTACCTCCGCGAACTGGCCGAGGAAGCCGAGATTCGTCGCTCCCTCGGGAACCGTGCGGGGTTGGTCGCGGCGCCTGCGCGGGAGCCAAACGCTGTTCACGTACGGCAGGTCGCTGGGGATGCAGACCGATGACGCCATGATCGCATCCAACTGCCGCTCGAACCGCAGTTGCCGCAGCACCTCCTCCAGGATTTCCGCGCCGGTGCATGCATTGCCCGGCTTCTTGACGAAGTCGCCGGTACGGCCCGGATACAGCAGAAAGCCCCACCACAGGCGTGTGCCGGACGGCTGGGTGATGACTTCCGGCTGGTGGAAGATCGTCAGCGTGATCAGCCAGCTCGAGTCCTTCAGCGTCACAAGCCCACCGCTTCCTGACGCACTGCCCGTCAGCGCCGTCATTTGGTCGAAGAACTCAGTCCCGGTCGTGGTGGTCGTGAATGTCACCCACTGCGTGTCTGGCACGCGGGCCGGTCCGAAAAACACGTCAGGATTGCCGAAATCCGTCCGCCCCGCCGCCAGACGCTGCCAGAGCGCCCAGGGCCGTCCGCTGCGTTGCGGTCGTGGCGCCTCGGTCATCGATCCCACCGACAGATCGGCGGCCTGCGATCCAAGAGTCACCAGCACGACATCCTCAGGCGCGACGGCGACCGAGGTTGCTTCGCCGTTGCGTTCATAATCGAGCCGGCTGACCGTAATGCGGCCGGGCGACGGCGCGAAGCCGATGTCGCTGACGAACGCGCCGGTCAGGAAGCTCACGCCGCGTGGGCGCAGCCATGCCACCATTGGTTCGATGATCGCCTCGTACTGGTCGAAGCGCGTGCGCAGGACGTGGGACATGTCCGACAGATCCGGCAGCAAGGGCAGGAAGCGGTTCATGTAGCGCCGCATTTCCATCGCGCTGTGCTGTGGCAGCGGCCCCATGATCGTCGTCCAGAGCAGCCAGAATTCGGTGACGAAAAAGCCGGACCGGAAGAACTCGTCGATGCGCCGCCCCTCCAGCATCACCTCGGGCGTCAGCGCGAGCCGCACGAGATCGAGCCGGTCGCGGACGCTCAGACCGAAATGCGGGCTGTGCACGATTCGGCCATCGCGGTCGATGATGTGCGCCCGGTCGCGAAACGGGTAGCGTTCGTTGAAGGCGAAAAAGTCATCCTTGACGGAACGCGCTGGATCGCTCACCGAGGGGATCGTGGCGAGCAGGTCGAACGTACAGCGAAACTCCGCATCAAAGACGGAGCCAGTCGGCAGGATGTAGCCCGTCGCCGCACTGCCGGCCAACGAGAACGCGCCCCCCAACCGCTCGCTCGCCTCATAGATCGTAATGTCCTGACCGGATATCCCCGCGTTGCGGATGAGATACGCGGCGGCAGCCAGTCCACCGAAGCCGCCGCCTACGATATGCGCCTTCATCTGCCTGCTCCCTGTTGCGCGGTGTTGTCGTGATCGGGGCCCGCCATCAGGGAGCTAAATGCCGCGGAACCTCGGAGCCCGTTTCTCGTGGAACGCGGCCACCCCTTCGCGAAAGTCCTCGGACGACCGCAGCCGGCTATAACAATGGCCCTCCAGCTCGATTGCGATCGACAGCGACGCATCCTCGGTATCGTTCAGCAATTTCTTGGCCGTCCGCTGAGCCAGCGGCGAAAACGCAACCAGCTCCTGGACCAACGCGTCGGTAGCCGCTTCCAGTTGGCCGTCCGCCACCATCTCCGTCGCGATCCCCCAGTCGTGAGCCTGCTGGGCCGAAATCCGCCGCGAGCGCATCACGATGTCCTTGGTCCGCGTGATGCCGACGATCTTCTGTAGTCGCGCCGACCCGCCGGAGCCTGGAATCTGCCCCAACTTCTGCTCCGGCAGGGCGTATTGTCCGGTCGTCGAAATCAACCGGAAATCGCAGGCGAGCGACAGCTCGAACCCAACACCGAAGCAGTAACCGCGAGCAGCGGCGATAACCGGCTTTCCGCACCGCGCCGGTGCCGCGATATTCCAGGCCAGTCTCGAGACGTGCTCCGGCGTCGCCTCGATGAACCCTTTGATGTAGCCGCCTGAGGAAAAGTGCTCGCCCGTGGCGCGTAGCACGATCACCCGGACGCGCTCGTCCGCATCCAGCGCTTCGAAGGCCGCGCGGAGCTGGTCGCGTTGCGGCATGGTGATGATGTTGAAGGGTGGGCGGTCGAGGATGATGTCGCCGCGCTGCGCCTTGGCGTCGATTTCGACACGGAAACCGTCAGAACCGGGATCGACGTCGCTCATGGTGTGATGTCCTGTGTCAGAGTGGAGTTCTCGACCTCCGGCCGGTAATCGCCCTCGATCAATTTACGGCGCAGCAGTTTGCCCACCGCGGATTTCGGCACCTCGTCAACGAATATGATCCGGCGCGGCCGCTTGTAGTTTGCCAACCCGGAAGCGCGGCAGAATTCATCCAGCTCGCCCGCGGCCACCCGCCTCGATCGCTTGACGAAAGCGGCGATCATCTTGCCAAGCCGCTCGTCCGGCAGGCCGACCACCGCAACCTCGGCCACAGCGGGATGCAGCGACAAGCACCGCTCGATTTCGACCGGCGAGACGTTCTCACCCCCGGTGATGATCATGTCGTCCACTCGACCGGTGACAAACAGCTCGCCGTCCGCATCGATGTATCCTGTATCGCCGGTAAAGTACCAGCCGCCACGCAGCGCCCGCGCATCGGCATCGGGTCGGCGCCAATAGCCCTCGAACGCCTCATCGCCGCGGGCCAGCGCGACTATCTCCCCTTCCTCGCCCCTGGCGGCGATCTCATCGGCGGAGCAAGCGCCCAATTTCACCACCCGGATCATCTGGTTCAGCCCGGCGCGTCCCGCGCAGCCCGGCTTCGCGGTCGCTCTGCCGTTGATCGTGAACGTATAGATCTCGGAGCTGCCGTAGTGATTGACGAACAGCTCCGGCCGGAACGCCGCGTCCAGCTTCCGAAGCAGCCCGTCCGTCATGGGTGCCCCGGCAAACCCCAGCTTCCGCACCGAACTGACATCCGTCGCAGCGAAGGCCGGACACGCCAGCATATCGTGATAGAGCGTCGGCACCAGGTAAAGGCAGGTAACCCGCTCGCGCGCGATCAACGCCAACGCCGCCTCCGCCTCGAAGCGCGGCAGACACACGAACACACCGCCGATCAGCGACATCGCCAGCAGAGAGCGCACGCCCATCGTGTGGTAAAGCGGCATCACCCCCAACGTGCACTCACCCCGTGCATACAGATTCTGCGCCACGTGGGCGACCGCCGCGGCCCGCTCGGCACTATGCCGGCGAGGCACACCCTTGGGCCGCGAGGTCGTCCCCGACGTATAAAGCATCAACGACCACGCGTCCGCACCGACGCGCGGCAACACATCCGGTGCGGCACAAGCCAGCATCTCGGCGAACGCAACTTCGCCCGCGCCAGCGCGACCGATGCAAATCCGCGGCACCATCGCCGCCCTGGACGACCGGCTGACGGCATCTGCCGACACGGGCTCATAAACAACCGCGGCGGCATCAGCATCATCCAGGCAAAAATCGATCTCGTCCGCCTTCACCCGCCAGTTCAACGGCGTCGCAATTATCCCGGCGAATTGGCAGGCCCAATGCAACGTCGCCGCCTCCCAGCGGTTCTGCAGCACCGTCACCAGATGGTCGCCCTGCTTCAACCCCAGCCGATCCAGCGCGGCAGCCACGGCCGATATCTTCTTGAACCAAGCGGCGTAGGTCAGCCGCGTTTCGCCATCGACAATCGCCGTGGCCTCGGGATCGCGTGCCACGCTCGCAAGAAAGCTCGTGCCGAGATCAAGCATCCCCGCTCTCCTGTTCGATCCGCTGCTGTGCCGCCAGGGCCGCGCGCAGGATCGGCACATAGCCCGTGCATCGGCACAGATGGCCGGCAAGGCACGCACGGCTCTCCGCCTCCGAAGCGCGCGGCTGGTCGCGCAGCAACGCGCTCAGTGACATGAGGATGCCGGGGGTACAGAAGCCGCATTGCAGGCCAAAATGGTCGCGGAAGCATTCCTGCAGGATAGACAGACGATCGGGCGCCGGTGCCAGTCCCTCGACCGTCCGGACGTTGCTCCCCTCCACCTGTACGGCGAGCATCAGACAGGCACGTGCCGGCTCGCCGTCGATCTGCACGGTGCAGGCGCCGCAGACACCGTGCTCGCACCCGACATGCGTGCCGGTGGCGCCGATCACATGGCGCAGGAAATCACTCAGCAGCATCCGCGGCTCGGCCTCGCCGGACACTGCGGCGCCATTCAGCGTGAAGCTCACGCTGTGCCGGTGCCCGGCGATCAGCCGCGGCATGTCATCGCCTCGTCGATTGTGGCACGGCCGAGCCGGCGCACCAGCTCGCGTCGATAACGCGCCGTCGCGTGCAGATCGTCGCGCGCGTCCAAGTCCCATGCAAATCGATCCAACGCCTCATCCAGATCGGTTGCCGGCAAATCCCGGGCAACCGGGCGATCGGCGACTCCGCCGACGGCGAGCCGAACGCCGGAGCGATCAGCCACCGCCGCACAGCCGACAATGGCAAAGTCGCCGTGCCGCCGCGCGACTTCGCGAAAGGCATAGCCGGCACCCGGACGCGCCGCCGGCACGGTCACGGCCTCGATCACCTCGTCATCGCCACGCGCCGTCATCATCATGCCGATGAAGAAGTCGGCTGCCGGAACGCGGCGCGTCCGGCGCCACGAGCGCAACCGGATCTCGCCGCCGAGCGCCACCAGGACCAGCGGAATCTCGGCGCTGGGATCGGCGTGCGCAACCGAACCGCAAATCGTTCCGCGGCTGCGGGTCTGCGTGTGCCCGACCCATGGCAGCACCGCGGCGAGCAACGGCTGGCGCCGCACGAGCTCGGCGCGGCGTTCCAGCGCTGCCTGCCGCACCGCCGCCCCGATCCGCAGCATAGCACCGTCATCGACGACGCGGCTCCATTCGGCGATGCCCATAATGTCCACCAGCACCGTGGGCCGCGCCAGACGCATGTTGAGCATAGGCAGCAAAGACTGGCCCCCGGCAAGAACGCGCGCCGACGCCCCTTCGCGATGCAGAACGTCGAGCGCTTCGTCAGAGGATTCGGCGCGGACGTAATCGAACGCCGGCGGCTTCACCAACGGGCTCCCAGCAAGCGCAGCAGCCGGGCCAAAAATCCGCCGGCGCGGCGTCCGCCGGCCTGCGCCGCAAACGCGGCGAAAAACTGGCCGATGATTGCCCGCGCCGCGCCATCCAACAGGCGCCCGCCGATCGAGGCGATCTTCCCCCCGATCGCCGCCTCGTAGCGATACGCAACGATCGTCCTACCTGGCGCGTCCTCGCGCAACGTCAGATGCCCGGTGCCCCGGCCGAAGCCAAGCGCGCCCGCGGCCGAGCCGGTCAGCGTCAGCGAGGCGACCGGCTGCATTTCGGAAAGCTCGACCTCCGCCTGGTAACGGCCCTTCACCGGGCCGATCCCCAACGTCACCTCGGCGCGGAAATATCGATCGGAAACCTTCTTGATCTCCGAGGCACCCGGCACCGCCGCCATCAGGACATCGGGATCGAGCAACATCGTCCAGACTCTGGCGGCCGGCGCTTCGACCGTTGCCTCGCCCTCGCCGGACAGGTGCCGCGCGCCCGCCGCCTCCCCTCTCCGTCTCGCCTGAATGGGTTCGGGACCGAACAACCGATCCGAGAGCCGGGCCGGTACGATCGGCAACGTGATATCCGCAAGTCCGAGCGCGTCAGCCACAGCGTTGGCGATGCAGACGGGAGTCGACATGCACTGCCCCTCGCCCACCCCTTTTGCGCCGAGTGGGGTGAACGGCGACGGCGTCTCGCGGTGCAGGACCATCGGCGCCGGCACTTCCATGATGGTCGGGATCAGGTAATCGGCGAGGGTGCCGGCCAAAAGCTCGCCGTCCGGACCATAGCTGCGCTCTTCCAGCGTCGCCGCCCCCACGGCGTGGGCGAAGGCGCCAGTGATCTGCCCCTCCACCATGCCGGGATGCAGGATGCGGCCGCAATCATGCATCGTGACGTAACGGTCGAAGCGCAGGCCGCCGTTCATGCGGTCCACTTCGACGGCGCAGATGTCGAAGATGAACCCGTAACAAAGCGAGCTGTTCACTTCGTCCGCCTCGGTCGGTGCGGTGAGCTGCGGCGGGGTCCAGAATACCGTCTCCCGCAGCGCCGGCTCGGCGTCCGTCGGCAGTGTTCCCGGCGCCCAATGGCTCGCCCCGGCGAGGCGGGTGAACGGGATCGCGTTGTCTGGATTGCTGCGCGCCTGCACCCGGCCGTTGTTGAAAATTGGTTCTGCAAGCGCGACGTTGAGCTGCGAGGCCGCGATGCGCGCCAGACGCTCGCGCAGCCGCGTGGCGGCCAGATGCGCGGCCCCGGCCACGGCCGGTGCAAAGCGGCTCGAATAATTGCCCGAGGCGATCGACCACGCGTCCTTCGCCGTATCGGCGTCGGTGACCACGCGCACGTCCTGCGGCCGAACCCCGAGCGTATCGGCCACCACTTGCGCCAGCACCGTGCGGTGCCCCTGCCCCTGCGGCACCGAGGCCACATGCACGGTGACGGTGCCCATGGGATCCAGGCTGATCGTAGCGGTCGCCTGGGCACCGTTCTTGGGGCCGGCACGGCGGCGTTCTTCAGGCGTCAGAACCGTCGTGATGTAGCCCATGTTGGAGACGCTGGGCTCGACAACAGCCGCGTAGCCGATGCCGTACAGCCGTCCCTCGGAGCGTGCTGCGTCACGCCGACGGCGCAGCTCTTCGAGGCCGCCCCGCTCGATCGCGTCATCGACGGCTGCCGGATAATCGCCGGAATCGAGCAGGGCTCCGGTGGCGGTGCGATAAGGAAAGCTGCCAGACGGCACCAGGTTGCGGCGGATCACGTCAACAGGATCGAGGCCAAGCTCGTTCGCGATCCTCTGCACCAGCCGTTCGAGCGCAAAATAAACCTGTGGGCCGCCGAACCCGCGATTGAGCCCGGTCGGTGCCTTGTTGGTCAGAACCACCCGGTTGCGGATCGACACATGACGGATGTCGTAAGCACCGGTCATGTTGCCGTGCATGCGATAGAGCGTGGCGGGCTCCGGTGCCTGTAAATGCGCGCCGCAGTCCTCGATCTGATCCCACGCCAACGCGAGGATGCGACCATCGGCGCCCACCGCCGCTTCCAACCGAGTGCACCGATTGGTGGCGCACGTCGCGGCGGTCAGATGCTCCAGCCGGTCCTCGATCCATTTCACCGGCCGGCCGGCGACGCGAGCGGCGGCGGCGATCAGCACGATGTAGGGAAACACCCCCTGCTTCACGCCGAAACTGCCGCCGGATTCAGGCGGCGTACGCAACCGGAGCCGATTGCCCGGCACTTTCAGCGCGCGAGCCAGTACTGCGTGGATGCTGAACGGGCCTTGGAAATTCGCCATCACGTCATAGGCATCGAGTCCGGGATCGTATTCCGCGATCACCCCATAGGTCTCGATCGGCGTGCAGGAATTGCGCGGATAAGCAACCTCGATTGCAATGCGATGCGCCGCGTCGGCAAAGGCCCTCTCAGGATCGCCGTATCGGAAGGAACGATCGCTGACGGCATTGCCGCGCAGCTCCGCATGCAGCACCGGCGCATCAGCTTCCAGCGCCGCACGGGGATCGACCACCGCCGGCAGCGGTCGGTAGCGGACTTCGATCAGATCCAGCGCATCCTCGGCGACATAGCGGTCACACGCCACCACCACGGCGACCGGCTCCCCCACATAGCGAACACCGTCGGTCGCAATCGGCCAGCACTCGATCGGCGCCTTCACGCCGACCAGCAGGCTCGTCGTCAGCGCCTGGATGTCTTTGCCGGTGAGCAGAGTTGCCACTCCGGGCAAGGCGCCGGCGCGAGCGGTTTCGATCGCGTCAATCTCGGCATGGGCGTGCGGCGAGCGCAGGATCGCGGCATGCAACGTGCTGGGCGGAACGCCGAGGTCGTCGATGTAACGACCTCGTCCTGTCAGAAGGGCCGCGTCCTCGACACGTGGCAATGAGCGGCCGATCCATGGCCGGGACGAGATGTCGCTGCTCACATCCACCACCGGCACGCGATACCCATGGTCCGCTCGGTACGGCTCACGCCACCCGGGTCATGAGCGTCTAATTGCCGGAAGACACGGATGCCTTCCGGTGTGCATCCTCGGCGAACGTCGAATGCTCGATGTGGTACTTGGTCTCGAGGTCGAGGATCGTACCATCCTTCGCCCATTTCTTGACGATGTCAGACAGGTAGGCAGCCCATTCCGGCTGATTCTTGCGCACGGCAAGACCCCAGGGCTGCACTTCCTGCGACTTGAGCGGCATCTCGTATTCGTTCCACTCGGACTCCAGCAGGTAGCCCTTGATCGCGGTGTCATCATACAGGAGCCCCACACATCGTCCCTCTTTCAAAGCCGTCAGGGCTTCGGCGGTATCCGCGAAGGCAGTGACTTGAAGCTGGAAGTTCATCGTCGCTTCATAGTTATAGTAAGCCCCTTGGATACCGCACGCCAGCTTGCCTTTCAGCTCGGTCCAAGACTTCAGGTTCATCGATTTTGGCACCATGATGTTGTACCCAGCGGCGTAGTAGTAGGGCCGCACGATGTCGACCGCCGATCTACGCTCCATCGTGCTGTTCATCGTGGCGATGATGAGATCGATCTTGCCCTGCTGGAGTAACTGGATGCGATTCGAAGCAACCACCGGCACCAGTTCCAACCTGACGCCCAGGCTCTTGGCCACGTCCGCGGCCAGTTCGGGTTCGATCCCTTCGATCTCGCCGGAAGGTGAACGGAATCCGAACGGGGGATAATCCACCTTCACGCCGACGATCAGCGTGCCGCGCTGCTTGATGGCGGCGAGGTCATCAGCATTTGCCTGTCGTCCCCCGAGGGCAAGCAAACCAGTGGCGAGAAGAATCCCCGCCAGCAGGCGCAGGAAATGATTGCCAACTTTCATGCCTGTACTCCTGGGCAGGCCTGACGAGGCGGCCGGCACCGGTACGGGTAGCCAATATTCGCCGCGATCGCCCCGCGAAGGCGGGCTGCCGGTCGTCAACGCCCTTCCGGCCCGGTCCCGAGCATTATCACGGTAACCGGGCCTGGCGGGAATAGACAAGACTGACGGCCCGAAGCCGCTGACCCATGGTCTTACGAGTCTTGAGGGCCTGTGCTTTTGGGGTGAAGCCAAGGGTGCGCCATCTTTACAAGGAAAGGCATGGCGGCCCACGTGAGGATGACAACGACGCCGGCTGCAACGAGAGCCGCCTCAAGGACTTGAGGAACGTTCCGTCCTAGCGCCGGCGCAACGATAGCCCGCATGAGCATACTGGCGAGCCATACCGCGACCCAGGTCAACAGGGCCATTTTCCAACGTGGGGGCATCGGCTCCTTGGTATCGCGAAACCAGGCTTCGAGCCCATACACTTGCCGGCGTGTGCGCTCGCCTTCGACCATCGGCTCGATGCGGGCTAGCCAATCCTTGAAAAGAGCCGTCTGATAAAAGGCGTCGCGGTCGGCGGCGCTGGCAAAACTTCGCAGGATCCCATATTCGGTCGAAGCCGAGCCGGGTGGCGGATATAGGCATCGCACTCCCCTTGCTCCGGGTTCGGCCAAAGACTGATGCGCAAAATCCCCGAGAGCGCGCTCGAATTCCGCAACGTGCGGTTTCCGAACGCGCAGGGTGATTGCGATATCAATCGGTCCGTCCATCTCCGAGCCCCAACAGCTCAATGGCGTTCAGCCGGCTGATCTTGCTGCGATCGCCCTCGCTGATCGGCAGGCTGTCAAACCAGTCCGACTGCTCTTGCGCGGTTTCGTAAGGGTAATCGACAGAAAACAGCAGCCGATCCGGCCCTACCTCAAGCAGCGTATCGAGAAGCGCCTGGGTCCGGAAGTGGCCGGCGGTAGTCAGATAGAAGTTCTCGCGAAGGTAGGACGTAACCGGCTTGAGCTGCCGCCCCCGCACCTCCGCGCTCACATGGCGCAGCCGATGCTCGACGCGCGGCAAAAGGAAGGGGAGCCCCTCACCCAGGTGCCCGAGAACGACCCTCAGCCGGGGAAAGCGGTCGAACAACCCACTCAAGATCAGACGTAGCGTATGCAGGGCTGTTTCGGCGGCAAACCCCCACGGTGAATCCGCCAGGACGGGATAACCTTCATACGCGCGCCGCTGACTGAGCAACGGGCTGCGGGGGTGCAGGTAGACCGGCACGCCAAGCGCTTCCACGCGGGCCCAGAAATCCCAGACTGGCTGCTCGTCCAGGTATTGGGCTGTGTTCATGTCGCGAATATTCGAATAGCCGTTGATCAGCGCCCCCTTGAAGCCAAGCTGGGAAACAGCGCGCTCCAGCTCGTCGCCAGCGGCGCGCACGTCCTGGAGCGCCACCGCGGCGAAGCCCAGGAATCGGTTTGGATGTGCCGCCACAATCTTCGCCAGATCGTCATTCATTCGCTTCGCAGTATCGACTGCAATGGCGCGATCTGCTATGCCCTGAATACCTGGCTGCGTCAGTGACAGGACCATGCGCTCAATCCTGCAGCGATCCATGTCCTCAAGCCACAGTTCTACGTCGCTTAGCCGCTTCTGGAGCGAAGCGAAATACTCTGGCTGGTAATTGTGCGCCTTCCCTGCCCCCTCGAGCGCCGAGCCATCCGCGCCACACGCTTCAAAGGATGGCAAATAGAAATGCTCCTCGAGCGCTATTTTGCCTGCTTCGGGTTCAGACATCTGGTTCCTCCTGTTTCGCTTTGACCTGTTGATGGGCGTCTCCTGCCCACGCTTCGACGGTCTGCCGTAGAGACGCCCCTAACTATGAATGTCAACGAAAAAACGCTCCTCGGGGAAATTTTTTGAACCAAGGTCGGCAGCTGGCGCAGCACCTTCTCGATCCATCCTCGGCTTCGCCACGTTGCGTGCCTGAGAGCAGACAGGCGCTCGGAGTACTATTACGCGTCCAAGCACGCCACTGGCCGTATTTGGCCGAGTCAGAGTTCATAGAGGTCGTTCAGGGACTCTCACAGTATGAGTCGCTGCTTCCCGCAAGGCGGGAACCGAGCGGATGACGAGCTTCTCCAGTTCGACCGCGAGAAAGAACGCGCCGGCGCCACCGATCAGCCAGGGCCAGGCCCAGAGCGGCAACGACTCGTTGCCGAAGATCGCGTGGAAGGGTGGTGCATAGGTAAAGAACAGTTGCAGCACGACGACCGCACCAATCCCCCACCAGAGATAGGGGTTGCCCACATGTGCATGCGGGGTCAGCGACGAATCGATGAGGTAGCGGCTGTTCAAGAGATAGAACACCTGCCCGAGCGTGATTGCGTTGACCGCGGCTGTCCTCGCCATGCCGTCCGATGCACCGTCTGTTTTCAACCAGGCGAACGCGCAAAGCGTATAAACGACCAGCATCGCGCCCACGAAGAGGATGCGCCAGATTCCGAAACCGGTGACGATGGGCCTGTCGATCGCGCGCGGTGGACGCAGCATCACGTCGTCCTCATGTGGCTCGAAAGAGATGCCGAGCCCGAGGGCGACCGAAGTCACCATGTTAACCCACAGCACCTGCGGCGCAGTGATCGGCAGCGTGAAGGCGAAGAGGATAGCGACGGCGATCACAGCACCCTGCGCGATATTTGTCGGCAGCAGGAACAGCAGCGCCTTCTCGATGTTGTTGTAAACGGTGCGGCCCTCTTTTACGGCGGCGGAGATGGAGGCGAAATTGTCATCTGCCAGGATCATGCCGGCCGCTTCCTTCGTCACTTCCGTGCCCTTGATTCCCATGGCGACGCCAATGTCCGCCTTTTTCAGCGCCGGCGCGTCGTTGACGCCGTCGCCGGTCATGGCCACGATCTGCCGATTCCCCTGGATCGCCTTAACAAGCCTCAACTTGTGCCCCGGACTTGCGCGCGCAAACACGTCGACGTCGCGCACGCATTCCTGAAGCGCAGCGTCGTTCATTACCTCAATCTCTGTCCCAGCCACGGCGGTCTTCCCGTCCCCGATGCCCAGCATTTTCGCAATCGCCGCCGCCGTGATCTTGTGGTCACCGGTGATCATGGTCACGCGGATCCCGCCGCCGTGGCATTCCGTCACCGCTTCGATCGCCTCCTTGCGCGGTGGATCCATCAGGCCGACGAGACCCAGCAGAACGAGCGTCTCCGGCAGGTCGGCGGCAGTAAGGCCGCCCCCCTGCAGGCCGGGTGAAGCCAACCAGGCAAATCCGAGCACGCGTTCACCCTGCGCCGCGAGCCGGTCGCTCTCTCGGGTGAAACGGTCGCGGTCGAGCAGCGCCGGCCCTTTCCCTGTCTGCTGGCGGTCGCAGTGGTCGAGGATCACTTCCGGCGCGCCCTTGACGAGCAGCATCTCCTCGCCGTTCGCGGAGCGGTTAAGCGTCGCCATGAACTTGTGCTCGGACTCGAAAGGAATAGCGTCCACGCGCGGCGCAGCAGCAGCCTCCGAGGCGCGATCTACTCCAAGCTTCCGCGCGAAAGGATAGAGCGCACCCTCGGTCGGGTCGCCCTCCACCTTCCAATTGCCGTCCTCCTGGAAAAGCTCGGCATCGTTGCATAAGGCTGACACTCGGCCCATGAGCTCGAGCACCGGCTCCTTCTCGATTTTCTGTCCATCACGACGCACTTCGCCTTCAGGCGCGTAGCCGTCGCCGGTGACTTCGAAGGCCTGCTCGGCGGTGACGACGGAGGTCACCATCATCTCCATCAGCGTCAGTGTCCCCGTCTTGTCGGAGCAGATGCGCGAAACGGAGCCGAGCGTCTCCACCGCTGGCAGGCGCCGAATGATCGCGTTGCGCTGGGCCATCCTCTGCACGCCGATCGCCAGCGTGATCGTGATGAGCGAAGGGAGCCCTTCCGGGATCAGCGACACGGTAATGCCGACAACCGCCTGAAACAGCTCGACGAAGGTCATGTGACCGAGCCAGTGGCCCCACGAGAACAGAGCTACGCCGATGATGGCTATAGCGGCAGTAATGACGTAACCGAACTTCTTGATCTGCCTGAGCAGCGGCGTTTCCAGTGGACTCACATCCGCGAGCAGCTGATTGATACGGCCGAGTTCCGTCGCGGACCCGGTTGCGACGACCACGCCGGAAGCACGCCCGGAGACGACCGTCGTGCCCGAAAAGGCCATGGTGTGGCGGTCGCCGACCGTCGCCTTCGCGGAGACAGGCTTTGTTGTCTTGTCGGCCGGCACGGATTCACCGGTCAGCGCGGCCTCTTCGGTCCGCAGATTCTTGGCTTCGATCAGCCGCAGGTCAGCAGGAATCCTGTCGCCCGATTCAAGAAGGACGACATCGCCCGGCACAAGATCCTCGGCAGGCAGCATGCGCGTCTCGCCGCCGCGAATGGTACGCGCCTCCGCCGAGAGCATGTTGCGGATCGAATCCAGTGCCTTCTCCGCCCTGCCCTCCTGGATGAAGCCGAGCAACGAATTGAGGATAACCACTGCGAAAATGATGGACGCGTCGAGCCACAAGCTCAGCATCAGCTTAACGAAACCGGCAAGCAGCAGGACGTAGATCAGGACATTGTTGAACTGCGAAAGGAAGCGAACGAAGGCTCCTCGCTTCTTAGCCTCAGGCAGGCGGTTCGGGCCGTAGGTTTTCAGCCGCACCGCGGCTTCGTCGGAGTCGAGGCCTCGAGCAAGATCGGTCTTGAGCTGCCCTTCCGCTTCCTCCACCGGCATTGCATGCCATGCTGAAGCTTCCTCCTTCGGCGGCGCATTCGCCGTGATGCTCATTGCCGTCTCCCCACCCCAACTTCTGTTGCTATTTGCCGCGACCCAGAAGATGCGCTGCCGCACGCCAGGCGTGATGCGTCATTCGGTCAAGCCGCCGCATCGCGTCGACCCGCACGAAGGCTTCCACCGCCGTCAGCTTTCCTGGCGCGACCGCGACAAGGGTCGCGGTGCGATGTTCGCGCTGCATCAAGTTAAGCGCCTTCGCAGCGCTTTCGAGCTCGGCCAGCACCGCCTTCGCCTCAGGCGAGGCCTCCCATCCGATCGGCTGGGCACGGGGGCTCAAAGCAGACTCCGCGATGACTGATCCGGCAACCATTTCCGCCTGGCGCATCGCGCCCTTGCAGAGTTCCGCCGCGCGCAGGTCGTCGGGACCGCCATTTGCCGACGTCAGCCCGTCTCCCTCGCCGATTATCTCGATGAGGCGGGACGTATGGTCCAGCGCGTGCAGCGTGTGGGTCAGGCGCAGGCTCTCCTCGTCAGAGCCTGGCGGCTCCTTCAGTTCCGACAGGAACTCCTGCGCCTCCTTAAGCGCACCAGCGGCTTTCGACGTCTCGCCGCCTCTTCCCCCCTCGTCCGCAAGAGAGGCACCGATCGAGACGCATAAAGCCGTGAGCACCTTCGCCACCGCCCGCCTCACCGTTTCCACGGCAACGACCGGATTGACCAGCGCGGCCGGATCGAGGCTGCGCCTGCGCGCAGACTCCTTCGACGGAAGCAGCCGTTCGACGAAACGGGTGAACCAGTCAACTGCGGGCAGCAGCACCACGACGCCGACGAGGTTGAAGGCGGTGTGGTAGGCGGCGAGGAGCGTCAACCCGTCAACCGCGCTCTGCCAGCGTTGCACCAGCGCCATTGTGAGCGGAAAGGTGGCCAGCGCGATCAGCGCAGCTATCAGCTTGAACAGCACATAAGCGAGCGCCAGGCGCTTCGCGGTCGCGCTCGCGCCGATCGCCGCCAGCGCCGAGCTCGTCGCGGTGCCAATGTTTTGCCCGATGATCAGCGCGCAGCCCTGGTTGAGTCCGATGGCCCCGGCGCCGAAGGCAGCGAGCGTGACCGCGATCGCCGCCGTGGAGGACTGCATCACCGCCGTCATCGCAAGACCGGCGACGACCAGAGTGAGAAGCCCAATCCAGCCGGAAATCCAGCCGACACCGGGCGAGCCAAGCACCGCCGGGAGGTCGGCGGGATGCATTCGTTCCGCAAGCCCCCCCATGCCTTGCTGCAGGCCCGTGAGGCCGTAAAGCACGAGCGCGAAGCCGGCGAGGGCCCCGCCCGCGCCCGCTATCCGTCCGCTCGCAAGAAGCTTGGTCAGCGCGCCGACGAAGATCATCGGCAGCGCGTAAGTGGAAAGCGACACGCGTAGCCCAATCAGGGCCACGAGCCAGCCGGTGCCGGTCGTCCCGACATTCGCGCCAAACACGAGTCCAAGGCCCTGTGGGAAGGTCAGCAGTCCTGCACTGACGAGGCCGATCGTGGTCATCGTCGTGGCGCTTGAGGATTGCACGAGCAGCGTGACGATCGCGCCCCAGAAGGCGCCTGAAAGCGGCGTCGCCGCTGCCTTGCTCAGCACCCCGCGCAGGGCCGAGCCGGCCATGGCCTTGAGCCCGTCAGTCATGACGGTCATGCCGATCAGGAAGAGGCCCACTCCACCGAGAACTGCGATCGTGGTAGACATCGGCGGTGGTCCTCTCGCGCTAGTGGCTCACTTTTCGGTCGAGAGCTCCAACCGCGCCGCGGCGAGTTCCGTTTTCTGCTCCGCCGAGACGGTCGGATAGGCGAGATCGAGCGTCTCGATCGCCTCAACGATCGCGGCGGCTACGACAAGCCGAGTGAACCACTTGTTGTCCGCGGGGACGACGTACCACGGCGCGCCCTTGGTCGCGGTCGCCCGGATCGCTTCCTCATAAACGTGCATGTAGTCGTCCCAGTATCGGCGCTCGCGCACGTCGGACGGCGAGAATTTCCAATTCTTCTCCGGCGTGTCGAGCCGATCCAAGAAACGTTTCTTCTGCTCCTTACGCGAAAGGTTCAAGAAGAACTTCAGCACCAGCACACCCTGGCGCGTCAGATAGTCCTCAAATCGCGCGATGTCGTCGAGCCGCTCGTCCCAGAAGGACTTGGTCACGAGTTTCGGCGGGATCCTTTGCGCATCGAGCAGAGCCTGGTGGACCCGCACAACGAGAACTTCCTCGTAATAGGAGCGGTTAAAAATACCGATGCGGCCACGCTCTGGGATTTTCGTCGTATAGCGCCAGAGGAAGGCGTGTGATAACTCTTCCTTGGAGGGTTGCTTGAATGAATGCACGTCGCAGCCTTGTGGGTTCACGCGAGACATGACGTGCTTGATCGTGCTGTCCTTGCCCGCTGCGTCCATAGCCTGAAGGATGATCAGCACCGACCAGGAGTCCTGCGCGTAGAGCATGTCCTGCTCCATCGCCAGCCATTCCGAACCCCGCTCGAGGAGATCGGCTGCTTCCCTCTTGTCCATCCTCAGCCCGAGCGTATCGCCAGCATCGAAGTGCTTGAGGCGGAAGTCCTTGCCTTTCGCCACGCGAAAGGGGTTGATGTATTTTTGCACCTGATCGATGATGTCCTGGCGTGGCACGCTTCTCCCCCCTGCGTTTGCGCTTTTGACTCTCCAGGCTTAGCGCGATCTCACAAAATCCACAAATGTTATCAAGGTCCACGCTGGCGCGGCTAGCCCGGCGACGAAGACCCCGCCGGTTAGGTGAACGCCGCCCTGGACCCAGAAACTTCGCCCTGTCCGTCAGAGCGAACCAGGATCTCCGCCATCATGTTCGGAACCAGCAAAACTGTGTTGCACGGAATGTCCGCTGTGCGCTCGCTTTCCGCCGTCGACAGTTTGCAAGGACGAATGTCTGCGTATCGCCGCTGGACGCTTAAAGGCCGCCGCTTCAATTCTGAACCGCTGTAGATACTAGGCCATCAGCTTTCGATGATCTTTTGGCCATTCACAACAACATCGCCTGACCCTTAATAGTAATCTGTCTACCTTCGATCACGATGTCACCATTCTTATTTAGCGTTATCGAAGCTGAACCAGCCTTCATGACGATCTCATCGCCGGCAGTTTCAGTACGATCACATTACCCACATCACCGACTCGTTTGACCCAACCCGAGCAGTCCGAGTGCCGCCAGCTGAGATGGCCTCGTTGCCATTTACCGAAATTGTGCGC
>Ga0335074_10004606_pt1 | contig 19008 bp, 13 predicted proteins | sample Lox_Sample_23_FD_206715 | JGI IMG/M metagenome (GOLD analysis project Ga0335074, IMG submission 206715) | Soil microbial communities from Loxahatchee National Wildlife Refuge, Florida, United States - Lox_Sample_2.3 | ecosystem: Environmental > Terrestrial > Soil > Wetlands | place: USA... | reverse complement strand
AGGAGGATGCGGGTTTTGCAACAGAAGATTAAGACTGGAGGCTTTACTGAACCTACAGCTATCGAGTTTCACAGCATAGATTACTTAAAGTACCTTAAGAGGGCTTGGCGCTACGGACAATCGGCCTTTGGATTTATGGCCGAGACTGGCAGCGTGTATTACTTCCATGGCGGTGGTCTGCTGGAACTCCTTATGATCGGCAGAGAGTACGAGGCAACAGATCCACGCGACAAAGTCTACGGTGTGTTAGGTTTAGCACGCGAGCCTTATCCAAGGCGATTCGTTGGCAAAAAGCTCTCAATTTCTCAAAGGACAGCACAAGCCGCCCCATTTTGTGGTCGACTACTCTAAAACCGTCTCTGAAGTTTACCAGCATCTGGCGAAATACTTCATCAATAGAGATCGTAATCTCGACATTTTGTGCATACTGAGTACCCACCGTGGCCCAGAATCTTCTGATTTGCCCTCTTGGACGCCAGATTGGCGAGTTTCTACTGGGTACGCCAAGTTGACAGACTGTTGGGACTACATCGGCATGAAGCACACCGCTGCTATTGCCACTCAGGCTGAAATCCAGGAGCAAGACGACGGTGGTAGGCTTGGAGTACGAACTTACATTCTCGATCGTATTATTTCTCTTCTCTATGTGACAGGAGAAGTCTGCGACACCATCAATATCGCACATTTCAGCCCCGACCATATAGAGAAGCACGAAGCAGAAACCAAACCTTTCGATCCCGAAAAGGATCTCCGCAGATTCCGCACAACCTCAAGTCAGTCCCATGTCCTTGTCCCTGCAATGGCTAAAGAGGGTGACCTGATAGTACTACTTTGCGGTGCTCGTTTGCCTTTCGTTGTGCGACCTCGCTCCTGGGACGACTGCGAAGATAATAGATCAGGTACAACCTTTTTCAAGGATGGTGCCGAGCTTGAAGTTGTTGGTCCCTGTTGCCATCCGCTCTTTATAAGGGAGACGATTTTTGAGAGGATACGGGATCACGATCCTTCGCCGCCGAAAGTATTTCTTGTCTAGACTTATTTTTTTCTCGTAGCTACGAAAGTTTTCATACAGGCTTCTCTATGAATTAGATGAGTAAGAATTTTAGTGTTGAATCAGGCATTTCTAATCCCCCGGGTGGGTGGACCATACAATTATGGATAGGCATGTAATCCTCAGCATCTAACCACTCGTCGTCATCTCGTATACTCATTACTGCTATTGTACTGATAATAACATTCTGATACTCGTTGTCTTGTAAATGAGTTCAATCTGACCCATAATTTCAATCTGGCCCATGAATTCGTCTGGTTGTGGGTAAAAAGAGCGCTAAAATGCGCCACCGAAATCAAAGTACGAGCAAGTGAAGATCCCATCAGGTGTAGCCTTATCACTAGGGACCTCGAACAAGGCGAGTGGTTCCTGATTCCTGCAAAGCAACCAACTTCTACGTTTGTACACCCTTTACCACCTAAACCCTGCGACGTGGGATTGGAAATTGAATTCTGGTAATTACTGATACTGCGGAAGGTCCGGTGATATGCCTTACAGGGTGAAAGCTGAAAGCTGGAATCAATCTGCCCAGGCTATGAGGTGTCCGGCTGGGATTGGGTCACTAGGTAACTATCTCCTTTTATAGGCACGAACCTATCGTTGAAACGCCGCCACCTTCTCTTATTGATGCTATACACGACAATCTTATAACGCGTTGCCGATCTATAACATGGCACAGTCTGCCCTCCTTCCGCGGGAGAATCTCATTTTTTGCAACAGCCTCGTCGACGCTGCTGGGCAATACTCCGAGTCCTAGCCATATGTCTGTTTGATTTACATGTTCTCTGCATCTCCCTGGCCTGTCTGATACCATCAACATGGTCTCTACAGCCAAGGATGGACAATCATGAACGGCACAACTTCAAGACCCTCTGGAATATCTACAACCTCACCATTTATCCCAATCAACTCCCGGTCCTTGAGCAAGAAGCGGTGGGTATCTTGCCTGGCCTCTTCAACCAAAATGCTACCGGTTGTGTCGACTCTGTGGGCAACTTCACCGGCCTTCAGGACTCGATCGAGTACTTCTTCGCTTTAACAGTCCTCAAAGCAGTAATACAGCATGTGAAAGCTACAAGAAGATTCTAACTAAGGGTGAGAGTAGAGGAATGATTGGGAAGGAGATGAGGAGGTAGAGGAGGCGGTTTATGACTGCACCTGCAACTGCAGTCTGGTCTTAGGCCAGCTGAATCTTAACTGGCTCAATGGCCACTACCGGTTCAATTTGGTTAGCCTATAGCCTTAGTCGCAAGAAGTCTACATAGGTGACCAAATTGCACCCAATTACGCCGAATATGCTAGAAAATACAAATTGGTTCCCAACATACCATCGCAGTGCCATAGAGGCAAAACCACCTCGAGAAAGGAGACCACCTCCGAACACCACTAAAACTTGACTACACTCTAAGAGCAGGAATTAATTGGTCATATTAATCGCCTGCCTAATCAAAACCTCCCTCCAACTGCACAAATTGTCCAAAATATAGCAGAAGAGATAGTTGGGCGCAGAATGGGAAAGAACTAGAGAAGCAATTTTATAAGACGTCATCAGCAAGTGCTTAAGAGTTTGTATTTGCGTAATATAGATAATCAATAAGTCAAAGCTGAACATTTACCCTTATTCAAGTTCTTCTATAACATAGTATAGTGATTTTAATTCTGTTATTAACTAGATGTTGGTGATTAGCTGCTGTTTTCAGCTGCTTCTTGTAGCGGACTTAGTCAATCAAGGCACTAACAAGGTATAAAGGAACGCGCCTATAGCCCGTACGATTGGGTTGTCTATATACGAGGACCTAAGGCTAAGGAAGAAAGAGAAGAGAAGTGGTGTCGCTCAGAGAACTGCTTTTAAGGAGCTAGCTAATCACGTGCTCCCGTTGATGGTCAGGGCCAAGCACTAGGTTTGTGGCAATCTTTATGGCAATCCCGTAACGGGCCGTAACTGGTCCGTAACGAGCTGCTTTTAAGCACCCCATGGGTCCGTAAATGATCTGTGTCGCGCCACACCCGTAAGCCGTCCGTAAAGCCCGTAGTGGGTTTGTAACACTTCTGCCCGCTGTTTTACGCAGCTTCTCTTGAATTAAACAGAGTTGAAGGTAAACATTCTTTAAATTCTCTAAACTAAAAGAAATGTCTACAGTTCTCGCAGAATTTCTCCCTAAAATCTATTGTGCAAATTACAGCTTGTTATTAAGGTAGCAAGGAGGCGGCTTGTCTTCTGCGAATACATCCAGTAAAGGCTCTGCAAATCCACAATGCTTTAAATCCTCAAAACGATCCGACCTGGCATTTTCTTACATGATCTCTTGTCCTCCGTCTCTGTCTTCGAGTCCGTCTCCCATTGCTGCCTCTGAGTGATGCTTGGAATTCTCAATAGGAAGACGGCTGCCCCTGTGCAGAAATGGTGGAGAGTCTTGTGAAAGAGGATCAGAAAGTACAAAGGGATCATCCCTAGCTTCGGCAAGTCCTAGATTGGAAATCTCGTCGTCAGACACTTCGTCTCCCCAACCAGCTTCGTATAGAACAGCATCGCCGGAGTCGGAGTCGGAGTCTCTCCAATCTTCATCGTATGGAACAGCAGCACCAGCCATGCCTACTATGCGTGTGAGAAACCACTGCATCTCAAGTAGTTTGAAGCTTGGTAGTGGCCTTGCTATTGCATCGTCGGTTTTGAGCTCGAAAATGTCGCCAGACTGGATACGTTTGTCTATGCAATTAAACAGCCGAATAGTGCCGGTGTCGAAGGCTCCCTCATTATGATCTAAGTCTTTAGTGGAAGCAGGCGTAGTCAAGAGACTCATTGTTGCTTGAGTGTCCTTTTGTTTTTTCTGCCAGAAGAACTGGACTTTCAAGATGGTGTTATCGTTATTCACAGAGATTGGTTTAAGAGCAAATGCCCCTCGGTTCCAGTAGCCGTGTGCGGTGCGTGATAATGTTATAAGGTTGTAGACTCTTTCAACACCGATTTCATATGTGTCTTGTGGGAATATTTCTTCTGCCCAAGCAGCAACTTTTTCCTCCGGTCAGAAGATGTTCAAGTGATTCCAAAAGGTGTACCGCAGCCCAAAAGTATCTTCTTCCTTGTTCAGTGAGTAGAATGGATATATATGAGCAACTTCGAGTAATGCGTCTCCAGTAAAAACGCAGAGAAAGTTGTCTCTTTGTTTGGCCGAGGTTTTAGCTAGTTGGTTTTGAGATAGTATAAGTGAAGTGGCTACCTTGCCTCCTAGAGAATCTGTAGTCTTTTGCCTCTTAGCGAGTGGGGAACTGGTCGGGGATAAGCCTAAGTCAAATGGGGTTTGTTGGGAATCGACAGAGGTCGAGTCCAAATTAAAAGGGGTTTGTTTTTTCGGTGTTGTAGTTTGTGACGGAGTTCGTGACGACCATTTAGAACTCTGAGTCCCTATAAAACATTAACTATAGCATAAAGAAAGGAATATGCAACTATTTACTTACAGTGTAGTACCATTATGTGAGTTTGTCCAGCAGCAAGACGAACCAATCCAGGTAATATGCGAGCACACTCGGCCAACTTTTCAAGTATCTTTAGGTCGCATATCTGGCGGGCAGCCCAAAAGAATGGTGGCACATCGCCCACCGCTTCTTGGAGGCGCAGCAGCAAGGCGACTCGTTCCGCGCTGGGAATGTTGTAATCTTCCATGAGGGTGAGCAGGCTGATGTAAAGAAAGGTCTCGAGTTATGACGAAGATGAAGCGAGAAGTGTGAAAGAAGGTGCTGATGTGAAGACTGAAGGAGTGTGAATAAAGGTCGAGGGTGTGTGCCGGTTGATGTGAAGAAAGGTCTCAAGGTATAATGAAGAAAGAGAAAACGTTGAAGGCGCAACGTACTGCGCTAGCGGCCGCATGGTATAATGCAAAATTACGAACATCAATAATACTTTGATTATTTCTAAATGCTCTTTGAAAACACTAGCCCTTCGCTCGCTGAAATGGGGCCTTTTAGCGTCTTGGCATTTTTAGTGAGCCGAAAATATGAGTTCAGCGTAGAAGCATCACTAAATTATCATCCTTAGGTTCTATAATCGCTAAAATTTGAGGCTTTAATCACTAAACGACAGCGCTCTCTCGCTAAGAAATGCCAAGGCGCTAAAAGGCCCCATTGCAGTGAGCGAAGGGATACTAATTTATGTGCAAGTTGCATAAAGCAGTTGAAAAATACTATATAACCCCAGAAAGGATTATCAATTTAAACGAAAAAGGCTTTATAATTAAATTCGCAAGGACAACAAAGTGTCACGAACTCAGTCAATTGGTATGAGTCATGCATGAAGATGAGCGACAACCTGTACAATTGATAGTTCTAGATACAAGAATCTAAAGCTGAAGAAAGAAGAGAAGAAGAAGACGGAAGCGTTATCGATCGAAAGGCTTTTTATATAAGTAGTCACGTGACCTCGGTTAGCCATCAGTCGTGTCAGGATGTGCTTACGTAATCTGGTGATAGTATTTGGTAATTACCTAATAATTAAGGTGGCTGGGATACCTCTACATATATGGGAGCATCCGGAGCATATTTGGATGTAATGTCAATTAATATACAATCAATCAAGTGTCAGGCATAACCGCCTGAAGATAAGCCATCCGCTGCTAATATTATATGTACGTGACTTATCTAATCGCGTTAAATTCTGTCAAGGCGTGTTGCATAAAATGGGAGCTGCCATCCGCTCTATTGAATTTAGATGGTAGTTCTAGGGGATTAAATACACGCAATAGTAGTATTGACTCATTAAAGCAGCGAAAGATTGACTCACTGCTCCTCAGTGCTGCCTACGGCGGCCTGGAGAGTGCCAAGAATCTGCAACAAGGTGTGAGAAAGTGCTTACGTAATTGGTGATATCAACGGATGATTACTTAATAAATTAGGTGGCTGGGATATCTGTACTTATAGGGGAGCATCCAGAGTCTTAGTCGAATAAAGGTGACATATAATTAATTATTTATGTACAGTACAAGCATAACAGCCCAATGTGACGCCTCAGTCAATATAGAGTAGGAACGCCGGCTGGGAGCAAGCGGAACTCGATGAATTGGTAGCCTATTTAACAAGAATCTAAAGCTAAGGAAGGAATGAGAGGTGTGCTCTTATAGTCCTTGCTGGTCACGTGGGCGGCCGCAAGTGCCAACTACCCATTGCTAACTGCCCATAACAGTCTGTAACAGTCCGTAAGTTGCTGTGACAGAACCGCGACACCTAAATAGAAGTCATCCGCTGCTAATTTTATATGTACGTGACTGCTACGATCACATATATATCTGTCATTAACACAAGTTTATGGTAATCTTTATGGAAATCCCCCAACAACTATCAAGTTAGGTAACGGTCGGTGACCAAGTGATCTGTAAGCTTGATCGCAAAGGCCACCATAGTGGCTGTGACGGAACTGGGCGTTCTCCGTCAGATATATATAGTAGAATAGCGAATAAGGCTTCCAACCTTAACCTTGTGCCTCTTGGCCCGTTGGTCGAGTGGTTAAAGCTTTTCACACCGCTTGCTGCGGCGCTTGGTCAGTGCCTGTCACACTAATAGTTTCTTTTAACTAAAAGAATAAAACGATCGTGTAGAATACTCTACAGTCAGAATCTTCTAAAATAACTGTTATTTAGCAGTTAAATTAAAGCTAAGATTAAACAACTAGAGAGAGCTCATTAAGGGTCTTTTAAGCACGTTTTGTACTAAAGTAGTGTGGTGGGGTTCCGTGGTCCCCTACAAAATCACATGGTTTAGGCGAGGTTGGGTTGGGTCGAGTCAGCTGATCTGGGCGATTGTTGCTCCCATGCCGGGGCACTTGATGTACATAGCCGGTCTGGAAGGACGTGTCGATCAAGTAATCAAGGAAGCAAGGATGAGAAAGGGACGCGCGACGGAACCTACAGACGGACGTACAAAACCGCCCACGGCAGGATTGGGCAGTTTTGCGGACAGCTTTACAGACATGGATTGAACTTTACGGGCACCCGCATGGAATTTACGGGTTGTTCATTGGGCTTCACGGACACAGAATGCAGTTGTTTCTTGCGTTGGCTACCTATTGTGTGGTTTTGGGTCCTATTCCTTCTGCTGAGCACCTTGTGAGCGCGCGTTGATCTACCTATCGCCCTGACGATCGTGCACTGCGACGGCACACCCATTCATTCCCTCCACAGTAGAAGGAGATATAATAAGCGTTTTTTAAAGCCTTTAAACTAGCTAGGTAAGAAGCAGAAACTAAAGTATATCTTCTTCCTATCTTTATATTTAACAACCCAATCTTAATAGATTTGTCTATAGATACTCTAAGCATCACACAATATCTATTTGTTAGATATCTTTCTGCTTTAAGCGCAAGCCTCTATAAACGTTTAGTTAAGTTTAATTTCTGTTTCTTCCTCCTTCACCTGCTTCTATAACTAACAGGAACAATAAGATCCTTTCTTTTGTGCTAGGATCTTCGCCTTATTAGATACCTAAGAACATAAGATCTTCTATAAGATTTTAAGCTTTCTAGCAGCAAGGCGAACAGATATGTGTTTAAAGGACTCATCCTTCAATTTCTTCTATATTAATTAGTAGTATTCGATCACTGCTAACTTGTGCTCTTATGTATAAGCATATCGATAACGAGGGGTATAATCGTTGTCGTCGTCCTCCTCTGCCTGTATATACTCTTCTCCAACATCCTTGCAGATCTCCCCCCTTGCAGTCTTCTCATCTCCTAGCTCTCCTTTGTCTTGTATAGACTGCTGAAACGTTGCAAAAACCTGCAAGACACGCTGTTCATTAGGGCTACTAATAAGTTGACGACCAAAGACTGTTGTTACAGACCGTAAGTCAGGTAACAGTCTGTAACTGTCCTAGCCGCTACCTGTAACTGCCCTTACAGACGGGGTTCACAGGCGGTTACTGTGGGCAGTTGGCACGTGGTTAACGGACGGCCCGTAAGCGACACGTGACCCGTAAGGGGCTATATAAACCCGTCCGTAGACCACCGTTTCTCTTCTTCTTTCTTTAGCTTTAGATTCTTGTATTTAAGAACTACCAGTAGCACCGGCTTCGCCCACTCGCTGGCGTCCCTGTGCCACTTATTGATTGAGTTCGTGACAGCTGTCTTAGCTCTATTGCTTTCCTTGGTTTTGGAGCCAGGGCGGGGAGGAGGGGTGCGAGCAACACTAAGAGACCCATTACTAGCACTGATAATTGTCGTCTGGCCAGCTGGAAGGGGCCTCGTGGAATTGGAGGTAGGGGAGCCATTGTATAACCTTAAGTCGGTGATTATAGAAGATGGGAAAGGTATAGTAAATGGTACATTAAAGGTGTTGAGATGTAGGGGCAAGGGGTAGCGGATAGGGGGAAATTAGGACCCACCTAGTATTATAAGACCATTCCCAAAATTGATTATGAGTGTACAGGAAAGTTATAAGACCATGGTCTTGTAAACTAATTTATACGGTATTCAACCTTCGATGGCTTCAGCATGACAAAATCAGAAGCTGGTTATATAAGTAAACACTAGCTAGAACTTTTGTATATTACAAAGAAGTAGTAACCATAAAATATTCTTAAGTTTTAGAGATTTTGTTAACTGTTATTGCAATAGTAAAAGGGGTTTGAAATGCTTTCTCCCCTTACGTATCACTAAACGCCTAGGTAATTCTGCAGGGAATAATCGCTAAATGCGCTAAAATTTTAGTGTAAGTACCCTAAAACTTTTGCGACCGTGAAACGCTAATAAGCTTGAAATAAGCCTTAGGAGGCTGCAATATAAAGGTACAAAAGCCTATTTTAAATTCTATCTAGTAATATAAAAAGTCTGTTTATAGTATTTGTGTTAATCTATAAGCATTGAGCTAAACCAGAGCATTGAAACCGTCAATTATGTGGAGGTTTGGTCAATCGGCGCTGAATTGGTCAATTTTTCAAATTGTTAAACGAGGTGCTACACCCCAACGGTGCCGCTTCGAACCGCCGTCACAGCACTAATAGCCGGTTCCCCTCCCACTGCGCTTCGCTTGTGGTCGGTAAAAGCAAGTGTCCCATCGGGATTTTGAAGGTACATTATTTTACCATGCGACCACACCAAAAAATCATGTCACAAAAAAATGAACCTGGGACGAGTTTTTAAAGCCGTACAAAATCGGCATTTCTTTGGATTGAGTCTATATAATTAGGCAGTAGAGGGCTTGAATCCATATAGTCTAGCATCTCCTCCTTTTACTGTGAAGCTTCCAATCTAATAACTATGTCGTCCTCGTCGCTATCGCCCTAATCTTGGGCTTCAAGCTCCCAGATCTGTTGAACTAGCTCAGGGTAGAACTCCTCTGTAGTCTTCATCTTCTCGTACGCAGTAGGTTCCTTGTCTGGTTCACAAATACGGACGAGATCCTTAGGTTCTAGCATCTCGTCCCACTCTGCGCAGTCTTTCAACCGTTAGAGTCTGGCCTTCTCGTCCTTCCTAGCTTGTATCCCTAGTGTGTTTAAATCCTTCTTTGCCCGATTCATTGCCTGGGATAGCTTCTATTGAAATCACAAGTAGAGTAGTAATATATGCGCAGCATAGAATAGATTGAATCAGGCTCGGCAAAATTCCACGAATCATAGATCGATCCAGTATTGATACCAGAATCGTAAGGTATCAATAGGATCGATCCAGGATCGATCCTAAGCGAGCTGATCCTAGTATATTTGAGATTTTGAGGTTTTACAGTAAAAGGAGTATCGTATTAAAGGTGCTATCTAAAAGACTGTAAACCACTGTACGACCTCTATAAAGTGTAAGATTCTCTTTGATCCTCTTTCTAAACTAGCTAGCTAGCCTCAAAGAAGGTATCTAGAATCCCACTCCTCTTCTAATGCTTCAGGCACTCCCTCATCTCAATCGTCTCTGCTTCTATTTGCCCTCTATCCTATGTCACTATACGACGAGCTCCTGAAAAGACTCCCTCTGGCTCATCGCTTATTAGTGGGATTGAGAGGATATTAATAGCTATAAGTGAGAGCCTAAGCTAGCGTTGCCTTTGCGTATCTTAGCACTACCATGCAAGGGCCTCCTTCTTGCTAGGATCGTACGACTCTTATGAGTTATAGTCCTCGTACTCGTCCTCACTTGCTAGCCGAGCAACTAAGCGAAGGGATAAGGCAATCCGATCAAAAGCATCTAGTTCTAGTAGCTCTTAAGAGGGGGTGTCGTACGAGAAGAGCGCAGGGGCTAGGGGGGGTAAAACCACCTCTTCTTTATACTTCTCCTAAAGCTTCTTAACTCTTACTAAGATTGGCTTTGCCTACTTCTTTGGCTAGTATGTCTCAATATACCTTATACGATTGCTAGGATTAAGGATTAAAGCTGCAGTATAATATGGAGATAGATTAGTCTTTAAGTAGTACTTGTTAAGGACAGTATGTGCTATATCAAGCCGGCCAAGGAAGTCCCTACTCTCCTTGTCCTTCTTCTTCTTATAATCAGCTTATTATATAAGAGTTAGCTAAGTAGAAAGAGAGGGGGGGATAGTAAGGAGGGCTTACAGTTTCATTTTGAATGTGTTTGATTAATATGTCTATTACAAAGAGCGTACGATTAATAGACATAGAGTCTCCCTTAGTAAAGAGGGTAGCTTGTAAGAAGGGAGCAAGGAAGTCCTTAATCGTACAGAGCTTCTTCCACTCTTAATAGGACAAGATATCCTCCTCAATCTCGTCCTTGTAGTCTTAACAATACTTCTCAACTGCAAGCTGCAAGTTTAAAAGAACCTTAAGCATCTCGTACCAGCTATTCTACCTCGTACAATTATCTATTAGGATCATCCTTCCTGCAAGCTCCTTGAACTCTGCTGTCCTACTAGACGATCTACAGATATAGACCACGATATTATGCCCTTTGCCAAGTGGTCCTAGGAGCTTGAACTTGATCCTTCTTGCCTCCTCGTCTGTAAGCTCCTTAGTTTGCTCTTAATCGTCGTACGACTCAAGCTCTTCTAGCTCAACCACACTTAAGAATAAGAAGGCGTGTACTACAAGGTTGATAATATAGCTAATGCAACAGATCCGCATGTGCTCTGCGTCCCAGTCTAAGTCGAGTTCCTACTCCTAGTAGTCTTAGATAAAGCGACAAAGGATGTTGTTAGTAGGAGCATTATTAGCAATAATAGCCTTAAGCTTTTATACGATGCTATAATCCTTAAGGACTAAAAGAAGAATTAAGAACTAGTCTTCTCTACTATGGCTAGGGACCTTTTTAAGGGCAAGAAGGGCCTTCTGCTTCTTCTAGTTGTATGTAGTAAAGTGGGCATAGATTGCTAAGAGAAGATATCGGTTTAGGGAGGTCTAAATATCAAGAGAGATGTGAATATGTAAGGGTGCGGCTTAGAGTGCTTGTCGTACGACGTCCTTGTGTTTCCCCCAAGCTTCTTTGACTTTGTTGTAAACTTCAAAGTGAGACGTTATAATCTTACTCTTACTTGCTCGGTTGAGCACTTAGTAGAGGGTATGGAACTCTAGCCATTTAACTATAGTAAAGGAGAGGTTTCGTACGACGATAAGAGAAATTAAAGCTTTAGTAATAACTGCTATATTAAGATGGGCTTTAAGGATCTCAGTGTCAAAGTCCTTAGTGTCCCCACTTGCTTTAGCTTGGCGATAAAGCTGTTTAATTTGTTGGTTCACAGCCTCTTAGTTCTTACTTAGAGCCTTCTCTATAGTAATCTTAGAATGATGCCTTTTTATATGCTTTGTCATATTCCTAGCACTAGCAGTACCGTACGGTAGTACTATTAAATCTAGTTCGCAATAAGAGCAATAAAGGAAAGCTTGATTCTCATTCTCTGTCGGACGACGGGTGTGTGCCCAAACAGGGGATCTCTTCTTAGCATGGTTAGCAGTCGTAGCTGACTCTACTGTTTCTAATGGTGTAAGGGAGAAGTCTGGTTCAAGTAGAGAAGACATTTTGAGGATATACTTTAAATGAAATCGTCGTACGAGAAGGGAGAAAGTAAGGAGCGGTCTAAGGCTCGCTTAGGATCGATCCATAATCGATCCAGTATCAATCCTTGTAATACTGACTAATCCGATCCAGTATCGATCCAGTATTGATACCTCAGGTATCATTGCCGAGCCTGGATTGAATTGCTTAGGTTATATCAATCTTACGGACGCTGGTCGAGCAGCTATTGTATGATCTGCTCGTATGGTTTAAGGTTTGTAAGACTAGGTATTAGATTCTGGTGTGTGCGGATAAAGTTTTGTTACTTCAAGTAGCAAGTATAGATCAAATAGATTTAATATATACTAATCTGTCAACTGTGACAGTTCGTCACATGCACGCACCAACTACTGTCTCAGACCCACCCTGAAACTCCCATGGGCAGTTCTATAGGTAGTTCTATAGGCGGTTACTAGGGGCGATTAGCAACTTGTGTATATAAGGAGCTACCCGCTCCCCTTTCCTTCCTTTCCTTCTCTTCTTAGCTTAGTATCTTCGATAAGTGCAATCTACAGAGCTCCATTCATCCTTCGTTGAATAGCATTCCGTACGTGCCGTCACAGTCAACTAGTTGCTCTTACAGCTTTAAACTCTGCATACAACTTCAACTCTATTTTGTCCTCCTATCCCTTTTTAGGGTTGAGAATACTACGCTTTAAACGCTTCTTTTGCCTTGCAATTCTGTCTTTATAATCAACCTAATCCTTTAACACCTTTTAGGTAATATCTATCTGTTGTGCTGCCTTATATTGCGTTATTAGCTTCTTTGACCTATCCTTCTATGCGTGACGGTTCGTTACATGCATGCAACAACTACAGTCTCAGACTAGCACTAAAACCGCCAAGGGCATTTAGCTAGGGACAGCTTGTGTATATAGGGAGCTATGCTCCTCTTCCTTCCTCTTCTTCTCTCTTCAGCTTAGTATCTTTAATAGTGCAATCTACAGAGCTCCCTTCATCCTTATTAAATAGCATTCTATACGTGCCGTCACACTATGTTGTATATGTTAAGAGTCCTTATTGTACAATGGCTAACTTGAGTTCTTAAGGGTAGGATCTTTGTTTGCGAGTAATATGGTCCTTAAAGTTGTTAATACTATTAATATATTAGACTGGTAGAGCTGAAACTTAACGTAAAAGCGCCGCTTTATTAGCAGCATTTGTGGCATTCACAATAGCTGTTGTAGGAGGGATAACTGACGAATAGGTGCTGTGATAGGCGCTTTGAGTTTTAGGCTAGGGCGTATAGTAGTAGGCTGGGAAAAGTTAATAGTTGACTGTGTGGTGGAGGGGCTTGTATAACAGTCGACTGCGAAACGTCTAGTACAGCTCCTAGAGGCGCCATTGCAATTGAAAGCTTCCCTAACAATGGGGTAGGTAAATAGGAAGGATTATATGGATTTACAGATCATAGATGCACAGTAAGGGGTAGCGCAGTTGAGATTTTATGAAGTTATTCCTTTTTAAGACAATAATTTCCGTATAAGACAGGGTTCTAACTGAGCCCAAAACATGGAATTGAGTTAGCAGATACTATCTTATGTGTCAATTAATACGGTATTGTTAACCAAAATTTTACAGTACATAAGCATTCTACCTTAAGGCATTGAATTATCATGTGACGAGTTAGCATTATCCGAGGATAAATTAACCCAGAAAGATACTAGATTAACTCTTACTGTACAGGCTATTCAGAAAAATAAAATTTCAAGACAGCGCGAAGGCGCAAAGTCGTACAACGTCCCGCGCCCCCTAAACACGCCGATTCAAACCGGTTCTCTTCGTCAACTCATGTACACCCTCCGTACCTCACTTTGCAACAATCCTTCGCTCGCCCGCCTTATCCTCACGTTCGATTGACCACCACTAGACACCGTCTCCACACACCACTTGCGCAAATCCTTGTCCTCCTCGCCGCCCATCTCATCCACCAGCTCGGTTGCCCGGGCCGCGGCAGGACTCTGCCGCACCGCATATCTCATCCAACCGAGCAGCCCAACGGGAACAGCCCCATTGTCGCCTGCGCTCAGCGCGCGCGCTGTAGGTTGCGAATACACCATGACCGCCAGCGCCAGCCTGGCGCACACCACGGCGACGAAGAAGGCGGCTGCGACTGCGAGCAGTAGCGTGACGGGCCAGGGCACAATCGTCCGCTCATCTATGCAGCCCTGCGTGTAGTCATGTATACTCGTGTTCGGGCTCATGAGCGCATTCGCGCTCATCATCATGCTGTGCAGAAAGCTCTCGAAGGTGACCTCGGGCGCCAGAGTGAAGGTCTTGTTGGTGCTGTAGCCGTCGTACATGTTGCCGCGCAGCAGGGGGCACCAGCTGGTCAGTGTGTTGTCGATACCAATGTGTGTTTGCATCCACGTCTGGTTTTGCGGTCCTAGGTTGCATTCGAAGCTACGCATAGCCTTGGCATCCGTGTACGAAGGTGTCGTGTCGAAGGAGGCGCGGATGCTGAACGTCCCATTGGTTTCTTGCGTGTTGTTGGCCGTGATGATGGTTAGCTGATTGATTCTCGGGTCTGAGCCGTAGGTGCGGAAGCAGGCTTCATAGGCGTTATTTTCGCCGGCGAATATTAGGTTCATGTTCGCGAGATCGGTGCTGATGTCTTGGTAGGTCATGAAGGCGTTGTATACCGGAGGTGTATATGGATCGCCGAGCTCGTTGCACGTCCAGGTGGCCACGACGTCCTCCGGGGTTGCTCGAAAATTGACATTTGTGTTGACCTTGTCGTAGATGGCGTCCAGACCGCCGTTGCGTACGCTATTGATTTGCGCCTGGGTAACGAGGTTGTAGAACGAACCCTCCGGGTCTGGAGCGCTATAAGCCTCACCATAATACTCACTTGCTAGCACTAGAAAGTCGGTGCTGGTATTGAAGGGGCATCTCGTGTCGATCATGACTTCGTTGACCAGACCGGAGACAACCAGATCCGAGGCCTTGGACAGGAGGCTGGTGAATACCATAACAATGCCAAAGAAACCGAGCGCATTGGAGCGGAGGGACCAGTTAAACAAGAGCGCTCGGGACCAGTCGAGCCAGCCGGTTAGTTTGACAATAGGGATGTTGCCATGACGAGCAAGTTGCAAACGAGCGCGGAGAGCGCAGCAGCTATTGCCTAAGACGGAGACGAGGAGCAGCAGGACAGTAAAGTAGATTCGGAGACCTATGCGGACGATGCCGGATGCGGTTGTGAGGAGAATATCGTTCGCCATTTTGGGGCATCATAATCTACTCCGGTTCAAGTTGTAAGCAGGGTATAAATGAAATCAAGAGCGGATTGTGATCAGGAAGAAAGCTATATCAGGCTGAAATCAATGCGGTTCAATCTGCATGATGTCGGCTCGATCAAGTCTTGCACTTCGGTGCAGGTCTCCAGCTGAAAGTGAAATGCTGGCATCATGGCTGTGCAACCAGCTGGGCATCTCGATTCTTTAATTAAACACGTGGTGCGAACCACGCATGTCGAAACGTAAAATGGCTGAGTAAAAAGCAAAAACGGTAGCACACACCAGGTTGAACCGATGTTGAGCGGACCATAATTGCGTCGAAACCGGAAATAATTACGGCGCTAGTGAACTAAACGAGAGATGAAGCTGCACTAGTGCGGAGTTCGCGTTCGGAACTGTTGTAATGTGGTCTGTGCGCTGGACTTGATACCCTGTTGATTGATCGACCTATCGCATTAATTGGAATACATCCCCACCATGTGTGACAGCCACCACTTGGGTTATACCCCCAGTCCAAATCGTGAAAATTGGAAGCCCCGGAATATACCCCCATGGGGCTATAACTAATACTGTGAATGGAGTCAATTATGACCCCGCTTTTACCGCTCCATATGAACATTGATGGTCAGTTTGCTGTAATATAGAGAACGAAATGTAGTTTATATTAATGATTAAACTGATCGATGTGATTAAAGTGATGAAATCGCAATACCTAATACACTCTCCACACTCTATTCTGTACTATAACTCCACCATATTCTCATCGGCCACATCCAAGTCACCATCATCAGAGGGGCCAAATCCAGTCTCAGGGCCTTCGTCATTGTCGCCATTGTTGTCGTTGCTGTCAGTCTTGTCCTCGATCTCTGTATTTGTGAAGTATTGATTGACTCGAGTCTGCGATCGTGTACTCATTCGTCCTAGTGTAAATACCTCCTCATGCTCATCATCATCGTTGTCTGAACTGTCTCAATCCACCTTTTCCTTCATTTTTACAACTTGAGCCTAAATCATGAAGGAATAGAGGGAGAATGATTCAGGAGAACTCAAGCACGAAAAGTGGGAGATTATATATCCATATTGGGTTAGACCCCCTCTTTTTTTACACCCCCATGTCCAAATTCGAAAATATGGAACCCCCGGATTATACCCCCTGGGGGTGTAATCCAATTAATGCGGGTACGAAATTTTGGAGTGACATTTCGTGTATGCTGCCTATTCTGTGACTCAGTGATGACGTTGTATTCTGTAGCTTACCTCATTAGCGTATATAAATAGGGTGCCTACAGCACTGAAAACAATCAAGTCGGTTGCCAATTTTGTAATCACCAAGACGAAATGTTGGGCATAAGGCCCCTACTTATAGACAAATGAGAAGTATCCTGATCCAAGAAATCGGGGTCCTATTGTCCCGTAAGGATCCATAAGGATCCGTCTTACCAGCTATAGTTGATCCTTTTATCATAAGAGGATGCAACTATCACAGGCTTCGCCATAGCGTATCCTGACAATTAAGGCTGCTCTAGTAGCGACAGGGCATAGGGACTGTATATCGCAACAGGAACCAAAGGGCGGAAGAACCCGTACGGCTGAGAGAGCGGCTAAGTGCTTGCCGCTCCACATGATGTCTCCCAAGCGACCTGATAGACCAGCAAAAACTGTAAGACAGTTTGCATGAAAGATGGATTGATTGAATGAGAATTGATTGATTCAACAAAGGTGGGTAACGACAGTTATAAGTACATGATTCCCGGTCCTCTGGACTGGGTGAGCGATCATAAGCAGCTCGGTTTCCTTCGGTAACACAAAAGCTAGAGGTGGTTGTTCGGGTCATTCGTAAGAATAACAACTGAAGTTGAAAACTCTAGTTGGGAGCCTCAGCGCTTATGTTAGCGAAACCGATACCCAGCGTGGTGTCCCACGCTGGAAGCGCTTGAGCCAATTTAGGCCCGGCGGCAAGCCTAGCCAAGAGGCCCACGATGCCCCCGGATACCCTCAGCCTAACTCGGTGTGACCTCTCACCGTTCAACAAATACACATGAGCCAAAAGGTCAATTAAACGAATAACTGGTTATTCGGTTAACTATCAGCAGTTAAATAGCTTTCAGACCAAGCTAATCATTCGAAGATGACAATGAAAACTCAAAACGTCGCGGAAGTGCTGTTCTTATCAAACTACTCGATTTGATACTAAAGGTTCAACTGAGTCCATAAATTATTGGTGTTGAGCATCGATGTGGTCGTTTGAAATCCGTAGGTTCGTCGTCGCTCCATACGAAAGAGAACAAATCGGAAAATACAGAGCCCATCAGTACAGATCACATGATATTGCACACCTTAAGTATACCCCCTATGAGCTACTAAAACGAGTCGGGCAAAGTCTGCGCCAATAGTTGCAGGAAGGACCGTGCCTTGAGAATTTCTCAGGCGCAAAAGCCGAAAGCCGATTGTGCAAGTGGGTGTAACGCGTAGGATAACTACATCAACCTCACTCGCTAATGAGGTAGTATGAGAGCGTTATATGAGCTATAAAATGGTGTCTGGGGCCAGCCTTGCGATTTACTCAAACTTATAATCAAACCTTTGAAGTGAGAGAAATGAATTTGTTCGCGCGCTTCGTCGGATTTGCGTTTACCTCTACCACCGCTATGACCGAGTTACCGTCTGCACTAAGTCGGCCCTCTGAGAATGTGTCCAGGACCGAGCTCGAAATCGAACTCGAAATCGAGCTCAAGGAGCTCTATTACGATCTAGACTATGCGAAGGGCGATTTAGTTACCTACTTTTCCATGAGAGATAGTGGCCGAATTAGTCGAAAGCAATATCTTGAAGGCCTCACGGATTGAGCGGATTATGCACGAAGAAACTAGGGTTGAGAAGCTTCGGACCGCTTTCTTCACCTATCAAACGAAGCAAGAACTTGTTAAAGCACATACCGAGAAATGTTATGCATGGAGGAAAGAAGCTAGAGACAATCGAACTGCCAACTTGCAAGACCTCGAGGCTAGGAGGCTCGAATTTGAGAAATCAGCGGGAGAAAAGACCGAGAGACGACGGCTTGCTTTCAGGAATGAGAAAAGAGTACTAGATGCGGTCCCGAGTTGGCCTATTGACCGCACAATGGAGCCAGACGTCGTTACAGATGAACCAACACCCGAAGCTCCTGGAGATATAACTGTAGACAAGGGAAACTATGGACTCAAGGCTTGTATAATGCACTTTAAAAGGGGTGCTGGTGGCCATACGCATAATCATAAGTGTCGGGCTGTCGAGGGTCAGTTTCCTAATCAAAAGATTCCTGTACACGTATTACTGTCCGACATTGAAGACAATCCTTTGAGAGAGCAATGCAAAATGGGAACATTTCGATATTTCCATCTTCCGACGAATAACATGGCTCGGATTGAAGTCAGTATCCATTACCAGTTTTGTGGATTTACTAAATAAAGTCCAGAAAGTTCTTACAACCTATTATGGTGAAAATTTAGAAGACCACAACCAGTTAAAGCCTCCACATGAGATCGGACCTGCCGAGCGCCTACTAGCACGCCAGTATTGGAAGGGCCAAATGCATGGTGGGAGTGAACATCCAGTTCACGCACGTCACATGAGGCCCCGCTGTTCGAGTATACCAGAGTTAGACTCGTCTCTGGCTATGCAAGATAGGACTTTTAATTCGTTCACAGATACTACACGCACAACCGCTTCTCCACCAGCCTCACCAACCCAAGGGCCATCAAGGAGACCTT
>Ga0335074_10004605_pt1 | contig 19014 bp, 14 predicted proteins | sample Lox_Sample_23_FD_206715 | JGI IMG/M metagenome (GOLD analysis project Ga0335074, IMG submission 206715) | Soil microbial communities from Loxahatchee National Wildlife Refuge, Florida, United States - Lox_Sample_2.3 | ecosystem: Environmental > Terrestrial > Soil > Wetlands | place: USA... | reverse complement strand
GGGCTTTCGGGATCTCTGGGCTCTGAAAGCGATCCTCGATGGATCGCAGCCAGCCACCCGGCAGGCGGTGGCGTAGAATAACCATGGACCGCCGTTCTCAACTTGCCACTACGGTCGGGACCCCGTCGCGTCCGGAGCGACTCCACGTAAGCCGCGATGTGGACCGGCTCTATATCCGTTAACTCACCAATCTTGTTGTCTTCACACCACGAAGCAAACTCGGTGACGGCCCGCGCGTAGGCCTTGCGGGTGTTCGCGTTCCGGATTCGGGCTGTGAAGAATTCAATAAAGCACTTGCCGACGATCCGGGCGTTCCGGTAACCTCCTCCGCGCGTAATTTGCAAAGCTCCGAGTGCTCACGAATACACTTAAGTTCATCAAATGCGGGGATGCTCAGGCAGTCTAACTGTCGGATTGTCTAAAAGCTATTCCAAAAGGTCCGGCTGATGCCTAAGCGTCCGACACACCCCGTGTGTCCGGTCTCGCTTAGGCACGCTACCTTACATCGTCATCCGGGCGCTTCACGGCAGGCCAGGAGACACGCCACACGGGCAATCCCAACAAATAAAATGACCGCCCAATTTTAGACAACCCACCGCTGGAGATAATTACGATATTGCCCCTTGAGTCGCCCACGACATCGACGATTGCTGTGTCGCTCTCGGCTATACTTCGCAGATTGCCACCGCACTTGCCAGCCAGAAGTCTAACCGTGTCGAAAACGAAGATGTCTCCATGATCAACACTAGACTCGAATCTGATGTTCCCGGAGGCAACCCTCCCTACCTGACGCGGTTTTGCGTTGTCTTTCTCGTAATCTAGCGAGTAAAGTCTTCCGTCTTCGGTGCCTACAATAACCTGTTCGGAGGCTGGGCAGAAGAATCCCGCCCGGGCTTGCGACTCCTGAATGACCGGCTTTGCAGTAGCACGGGGGGGGGCATTGAGCCGCCAAACGTAAAAGTTTTGATCCTGAGCCTTCCCGCCGACGAATTCTCCCGCTCTGTCAAATGTCACGTTCGGTCCACCTTCCTCGCTGTGGCTCATTGGAAGCTCGATGGCTGGTAAGGTCTGGGTAGTTCCGACCGCTCCGACCTCCGATACATAAAAGTCGGAAAAGGATCTGCGAGATACCAGCCACTTGTTAGAGGGCGAAATAAATATGTCCGGAGCACCGCTCGTTGCATTTCCTGATTCTTTGATAATGGTGACCGGAGCCGAGATGGCTTTGCTGCTGATTCGAACGATCCTGACTTCAGGAGAGCCGTCACCGAACGCAAGAAATGTGTCGTCGGAACTCTTCTTCACGGTGATTTCAAGAGGAAATTCTCTCTTTAACACAAGCTGCCCTTCCTGAGGTATGACTGACTTGCTGATGTTGTTTACGACAGTCAGTTTCCCATTGGCGTCCACTACCCAAAGCCACGTCCCGGCCGAAGAGAGCCCCAGTAAGGGTGGTTCCAAGAAGTTCGATTCGGTCGCGTCGCCAGAAGAGAGGTCTACCAGGCGATTGAAGCCATCTGATAACGCCGATAGGCGCATTACCTCGCGAGGGTTACTATTCAGGGGCCACGTGAGAATTCGACCGTCTGCTAAGGCTGCGAACGCCCAAGACTCGTCGCGGGAAAAGCCGGCAATTCCAGACCGGTAAAACCGTTGTTTCCAGCCGGTATGATCGATGATTTTCTTGCTGGTGTATCCATTACGGCCATCCACGAGGTTCAGGCCGCCGTCTTTTCCGAGCGTTAGAACATAAGTCCCATGATAGCTAAGAGCAACAGGGACTTCGCCGGTGCCGATTGCGACTTTATGCGGGGCAAGCACACGATCACTAAGTGAGAGCACGCTCAGCGACCCCTTATCCGCCTCGTAGTTCACGAGAATTTTGCCGTCGGCGCTCAATTGCTTCTGCCCTTGCAATTCGATGTGCGCCTCAATTGGGTACCGAATCCCAAAAGGAAGAATCAGGACAGCGAGGGCTACGAGGCCTAACGTTGCGGCTCCCGCAGTGAAGAGATGTGAAAACCTCGATCGCCGGATGAGTGATGAGGCTTCAGTTCTGGCGCGGATCTCCGGATCTGCGAACTTTTCGATGTACCTCATAGTCTTAAACGGCAGTACTATGTGGCGGTTCAGCTTGCTCTCGGCTATGTACTGTTCTAGGATGTGCGTAGCGCGTTCTTCAATTGTCTCGACATTGGCTGTTGCGTCTCTCACAGGAGAAGTCAGGTAATCGTGAATCAGGTTGAACCGGTCTTCATCTTCGAGTATCAAAATGTATGATTCCGTCAAGCGAAGCAGGACGCGGCCAAGAGCTTCACAAACTTCATCTTTGGCCGCCCGGATTGGGCCTTTGGCGCTCAATTCCACGCAGACCTGGTCGAAAATCTCCGATCGGGTCAGTCCAACCGGCCGTCGCGTGGTGAAATCCCTATTGCACAACATCCGCAGCGTGAGCCGGGCAACCATCCGCTCGACTTCTCCTGCAGGAAAGTCAGGCGGGTCGATGGTTTCAGAGACGAAACGCGCGATGAGGGAGTGAGCGCCGCCTATGGCACGGTAACGATCAAGGTCGAAGATATTTTGGTTCAAAAGCGCCGTTAACACTATCTGGAACTCAACAGGACGAACCTGTTCATTTCGAGATAGGTCCGCTATCACTGTCTCCAGTAATGCATCGGAAAACCTTAGTTGTTCGGCTTGAGAGACGCTCCGTGAAACTTCAAGAGCTGTCTCCGGCGAGAAGTTGCGCAGAGGAAGCCTCCAGCGCGTTCTCTGGAGGTCCGGCAGAACTGTAGCCAAGTCCAGAAGGTCGTCGACAAACTCTTTCCGTAAAGAGAACAATAACCGAACTTGGAGGTCGGCCTTAAACACTTCGTCGATGGCCGCTTCGAATAGTTTGCGCGAGTCACGCGTTCTATTGATAACAAAATGCTCCTCGAATTGGTCGACAATAATAACTAATCCCTTGCCTTGTGGCGTAGTGGACGAGTGAATCACCGTCGCGAGCGGTGATTCATCAGCTCCGATCGCGCCCGGGAGCGAGATCTTCTCAAGCGCCTTTCGGATCGCAACTGCCGGATCACCCCCGACGCGGGCAACATAAATAACTTCGTAGCCATCTTTCTCGAGTTCGGGCACAACCCTTGCTCTTAACAAGGATGTTTTTCCAGACCCAGCCTCTCCGCTTAGGAATCCAACCCGGTATTCAAGGCTCCTAAGAAGTGCGAGCAGCCGTCCCACTTCCTGTTCGCGTCCCAGTAAGCTCTCGCCCTTTTCAAACGGGAGCAGTCCTCTCAGATATGAAGATGATGACCTGAGACCGCTGGGAAGACGTGGGGATTTTGGCCTTCGTTTCCGAATATAGGTGCCGAGTGAAAACCAAGCCACCGAGACCAAGGCCAGCGCCGCAGACGCCCAAAATACGAATTGGTTTTGGTCCCACTGGGCTTTGATTAATGCTATGACACCTCCAAGTCCAAGCATCGCTTGGATACCGCGGGTTATATAGTCTGATCCCGTCAGTAAATTTGTCAACCAACCGGGTTGTGCGGCCGCAGCAGTGGTCGGTCGTTCGGGCGGTTCGGTCGTTCCCATTCATGCCCCTTTCGGTCCATGTACCCTCGAAAGCTTACGGGAATTGTGCCCCAGCCACGAGGAAAACGTATATTATACGCCGCCAACTCATACGGTAGGGGTTACATCCATCCGGAAGTGTGCCGTGAGCGCTCCAATCCGATGGCTTCGCAGTGGGGTTTCAAACTCTGCAGGCGGAGGGAGCGTATTGGTCTTGGTAAACGCCGATCGCGTCTGGCGGTACACGCGACTCGCAGACCACGCCGTTCGGTTGAATAGACTGTGACCTCGCAGAACCTTATTTCACCTGGCTCGCCTACCGGGATTTGTTAAGTGATCATTGCGGGCGTTCCGCTTTCTCAAGCCGGTTTGTCAATGTCGGTGCCTAACGGGCTTGGCGCTTGCCGGCGCACGGCATTGCCTTGGTTACCCGTCCGGGCAGGCAACGCGAGTAACGTGCCTTGCAACACCGCAAGATCCCGATCAAGTTGCGCAGCCGCGTCTAAGCCATCCTCGGCCGTACAAAATCCCTCCATTAACGAATTCGCCTCACCGTCGGGTCGCCATTTCGGGCAATCGCCCGAAGCCTTTCCAGCTTGCCAAACCCGAGTAGTGAATGATAAAGGACGTTGTCGTTCCCATCCGATGTTGCGCTGCAACGCGGTCCGTCCCTGAGTCCGGCTCTGGGAACTTCGGAACTGGCGCCCGGAAGGCCACGGCGCGGCAAAACGCGCCCCGCGACGCGAAAGACGGGCTTGGGGGCCTCTTTATATAGGAGAGGTAATTTGTCTCCCTGGCGGCGAACATTGGGAAAATGTCTTCCACGGCTACCATGGATACCAAGCGAGAGTCGGCGAGATTTGGCAGGGGCGATGGCTGCACGAAAGTGGTGCCAGTGGTGCCAGCAGATCGCGAGCAGCTGTTGGAGTGAAAACCGAGTTTGGACTCCATTTGGACTCCAGTGATGCGGTTTTAAGAGGGGACTCGCCCGTAAGTCTTTTAGAATGTGGTGGCCAGGGACGGAATCGAACCGCCGACGCCAGCCTTTTCAGCGCCGTCTACCGAACCGCCTAAGTGGCTTGCAATCAGCGGATGTGATTGAGGGCAAAAAGCTTAGATGCGAGTCCGTTTAGGATGGGTTGGGACCACTTGGGCTGTTTTCGGCCCTTCGATGTTCGGTTATTGTTCGGTGAATAATCCAGTTTTCAATCTGAACCTCCGCGGTGAGTCCGATGGTGCCAAACCTCTGGGTAGCTCATTAGAAGGCGTCGATCAAAGAGCCCGTTGTCACCGACAAGGGATTGCAGACCGGGCTACCCAAACGCCACCGGACTGAGGGAATAGCTGGTTAAACCGCGGTTTCTGCGATGCAGATGGACACCGCATACTCACTTCGGGCCGCGGAATGACCGAGCGCTCTGATCGTTTTGCCTCATCTGACCGTCCTCCAAGGGCTTCCCCGCGAAGGACGGCCGGGGTATCCATGCTAATATCAGTTTCGCAAAACGAAAATGACGTGGACATGGCCCTTGGGAACTATACTTTCGTCGCTGTTGTTGCGATTCATCTTTTTGCTGATCAATACCCTGCGTTCCCCCGGACTTCCGCAAGTGGCCTAATAAGATCGGCAGAAAATTCCGGAACGGACAGCGCCTTCGCCACAAACAGCGAAAGACTTGACGACGATCTCCGGTTGGTGCCGGTCGCCAAATAATGAACTTTCGACAGAGGGAGTTGTTCCGGATCACAAAAATATATAAAATGTGCTACACTAATTTCCCATGTCCAATCCTTTAATGAGAGGTATTTCAGGGTTTTTATTAGTTTGCCTCTCCGCGTTTGCGCAGGAGAACAAATATACGTTGATCGGGCTTCCTCAGAACCTGACGCTAGCCGGGCCGAACAAGGACACCTGGTTCGACTACAACAATGCGGTCCTCCAGCAGGATCATGTTCTGGACCTGATCGCCGCCACCACGGGCCGCTGCGCTCCTGCCCCGTCGAAAGATTCGGGTGCCGATCACACCGCGAACCTCAGCAAGTGCGACGACAAGACGAAATGGCTCTTCCCGAGCAAGGACGACTATATTATCTTTCACGTCGTCAATTGGGGCGGATCGAATTCCTCAGGGCTTAAGGCGACGAAACAGAATTGGTATGTATTTAACACCGCAAACGACTGGGACTATACCGCATTTAGCGGCGTCCGTATCTTTGGCAAAAAAACCGTCTATCTATACACCATCGAGCTGAATCTTTCCACCAATCAGACGTACGAAGAGCGCTATGCCGTCGACGAGAAGCATAAGACGCCGGCCTACCTCACGCATCTGCTGGGAATCGGCCAGCTCTTCGGAATCTCGGCGGGCGGAGGCGGAACGACCGGCGGGCAGCTCCCCGATCTTTGGTACGCCTGGCAGCTTCCGGTGAAGTACGTGCCCTCCGATCTTCAGATCACACCCGAAATCCTTGTTACGAGCACTGGGCCGGCAGCTCCCGCACCCGCGGCGGCATCGGCCGGTCAGCCTCCCTCCGCGCCCGGAACGTCGCTCGGGGCCCCGCCGGTCGAGGTCCCCGCGGGAGGAGCACAGCCTCCGTCTGCCAACCCCGCGCCTGCCGAGCCCGCTCCCGCCAAGCCTGAGCCCGCGAAACCCGCGCCTGCGCCCGCAAAGCCCGATGCCGCCAAACCCGCTGAGGCCGCGGTCGGATCAAAGACCACCGCAAATGCCGCGAATAACGATGTGACGCTCGACGCCAAAACTTTCGACAACGAGGGCAAGTATCACATCGATTTCAGCGTCGGCGTCCCCATCACCAAGATCAGCCAGTTGAGCTACACCCAGAGCTCCAACACCATCACGTCCGCCAATGTCAACAAGCAGAATTTCTTCGCTGTCTTCGACTACTACCCGGTTCCTGTGGACATCAAGAACACGATTCTTCCCAAATGGCCGTACCTGCTGACCGGCGTCCACATCGGCAGCCAGCCGCTCAAGCAGGCGCTGTTCGGCGTCGGGTGGGGTCCGGTATACACCAACTTCTACGCGGCGTTGCTGCTCAATACGCAAAAGGTTCCCGACACGTGGAAGTGCGGCGATAACCCTCCCAACGCGGCCGCCGGCACAGCACTGACCAATCATACCTGCGCCGAATTCAACTTCGGACTGAACATTTCCGTCGGCGCCGTGACGCAAGCGCTCAAGAACACGTCCAGCTCATCTTCCGGGACAAAGTAATGAGGGCGTATGATCTACACCGTAAATGGACTCCGATTCCAAAAGCAGTCTGAGCCCACCTGGTGCTGGGCGGCCGTAAGCTGGATGGTCATGGATTTTTACACCCAGGGCAGCGGACTCCTGCAATGGCAGATCGCCTCGCAGGTCACAGGCGGCAACTGCGGCCCCAACCCGCCGCCTGATCCCAACGACGTGTGCTACAACCTGATGGATCTCGGGCTGGCGCTGCAGACCACGCTCCAACCCGTCGGACATTCCGCCGGCCCACTTCAGCCTCAGGCCGATTTTTCGCTGGTGCGGCAGGAAATCAGCGGACAGCGCCCGATATGCGCACAGGTCGCGCTTCCGGGCTTGACGCATTACGTCGTGCTCGCCAGTTGCGCCGACGACGGAAGCATTCGTGTTTTCGACCCGGAAGGCTGGTACGACACCAATTTCAACTCGTTCACGACTTTCAATCCGCAAAATCCGAAAGGCTTTTGCACCGGATGGTATCTCACGCAGTAAAACATATGCGACTAATCTACCCTCAGCCGCCGGCCGGAATTCGCGATCTGGCCTATCGCGCCCTGAACATGGAAACGCTCCGCCATCCGCATCCGGAGGGTTCGAACGCGCCCGCCAACGCCGCCGGTCACGTTCCCGATCTGCACAAGGTTTTCCTGCTCGACCTTGCCGCGGTCGGCGCGCGCAAGGGCCTGCGCGCCGCGCGGCACATGAGCTGGTATGACGTAGTCGTGCTGTCGGGAATCGCACACGGAATCGAAATCGCGCGCGCCGGCAAAGCCGACGGCACGTTCGTCACACGTGGCGAGGATGTGGAACGCCAGCTCGCGATCCTCACTTCGCTCGCCGCTCGCCGCGGATCTCCCGTCGAAATCCGCATCCTCCGCATCCCCTGGATCGCTAACTTCACGCTCTGGCTGCACCGCGGCAAATCCGACCGTCTGATTCCGATTATCACGGCGACCTCGCGTCTCGAAGCGGGGAGAGAATACTCGCCGGCCGCATTTTTCGCCGCCATCCGCGACGCCGCATCGCACATCCACCAGACGCACGGCACGCCAAAAAGACCTATTAAGCGAAAACGCTGATTCGGCTCCTGGATGTTCTGGTCGCGGTAGGGACGGCCATTGCTATTCTGCAAGCCAGGCGTTATCCAAATTCGTCGTAATCGCACACAATCTCTCCCCATCCCTCAACAGTCCGCATCCCTCAATAGATCCCCATTTGCGCAGAGTTCGCGTAAAACTACTGCTCAACCGCCGCGAGCGTTAGCGCGTACGCCAACTGTGCGTGCCCTGTATCGAGCAGATTTCTTGCCCCTCCACCGGCACACGAATCCGCTCGTCGAATTGCCCGTCCCGCGCGAGAGCCGCTCCCGCCAAACAATACGAGTCCCACGGCAAGGCAGCATCGCGCACAATCCTGCCGACTGGCGGCAAATCACCGAGCTGTGATTCGCCCGCTACTGATCGGCCTGAGTTCTTCAACCTTTCTGATGGCGTCGTCTAGTGACTCAGGCGCGATGACGTACGAGTATCTGTCGACGCCCAACTCGTAGGGTGGCAGCGGGATAATGTAACGGAACCAGTTCTCGGCTGAGCGACGTAGGTTGACTTTGACCATCCGTAGGAACCGCAATCTGATCGGGACCCTGCGGAGCCACCAGGGCTCTGGCGGAGGTTTCGGAGTTACGATTGGCCGAAGATCGGCACCAAGAATCTCGTTGGGTTCGGTTGTAAGCGCCGACGCAAGCTCGGCTGGGTCCCCCAGGATCTCTATGAACGCAAAGTTGATACCTAGCGTCTTTACTCTATCGGCCAGAGTCTGTAGCAGTTGGTTCAACTCGCTGCGCCGAACGGCGACGCAAAAATGGCGCGACGACGGGATCCAACCTTCGCACAATGAACCGCTGTCAGCAACCACCAGCAGCACTCCGTCAATCCCGCTTTCCGGGGAATGCTCTTTGACATCCCCGGTCCAACCCAGCTTGGTGAGCGCAAAGTTACCCAATGCCTGCGGAACCATGCCAGGTCTGGTAGCTTCGAGGAATAAGTCCGTCCATTTGCGAATCGTGATCTTGGACAAGTCATCCCCAAGCGTGTGGACCGGTCCGCGGCCGCGAGCGGCCAGAGCGAGATCGTCAATGGAGATATTGATCTCCTCGCTGGTAGCCGACCCTGTGACTCGTCGTCGCCAACGCTCCCAGGAACTCCGCTCTGCCTTGTCCAGCAACTTCGCATCAGCGCCCAACGAACCAAGCTGCCCTGTCAAGGATTGGATACTATTCTTCCAGTCGCCCCAACTGGAAGACACCCTCTTAATTTCGCCATTCAGTTCAGAGGAACCGGACCAACTTTCCCATGCCTTAGCTATTCGCTCGCGTGTCTCAGCGCTGGTCGCTTGCTGCAAGCTGAGGCTGCGTGACAGAACGCTGAGTCCGTCGATCAGACGTCCCCGCGAGTTGGGCTGATTGGTTGCAAGAATCGATCCCACCAGGGTTCCGCAAGCGATGGCGAGTGTTAGCGTCTGCCGGTCGCGCTCCGCCTGCAAAATGAAATTGCGGACTGCGTAAAGGTCCCGCTCGATATCCTCATATGTTTTCCCCGACTTCGCCGCGCCGGTCAATCGTTCAAGAGCTCCGGAGACAAATTCCCAGGACGGCGACGTCGAAAGAATCCGGAACTCCGCTGAGAGGACGGTGAGATTCAGCGCCTTGCCTCCGACCTGCTGTAAACCAGCCACGATGAGATCGATCTGAGCTTGGTAATCCTCAATGCGGGCGAGCGCCGCCTGCACATCCGGCGGTTGCAACGAGCGGCCGAAAACGTCGTGTCGCCAGGATAGAGCTCCAGCAGCCAGCCCGGGAAGCAAAATCGGGTTTTCCGGCACGGCCTCCAATACCGACTGCGGAATTTCTCTCTTTTTCTGACACACCGACACTAACTGGTTAGGGTGTCTAAGGTATTCAACTACCTGCAACGCAATAGCATGGAGGTAGATCGTGTCGGTGTCGCTGAGAGGAAAAGGATCCTCCGGCTGCAATCTCATGCGGGATCGCAGGTACGCTTTAAAGGGGTCAATCTCGATCTTGAGATCTGTGCGTCCGGTGCTCCATTGGCGCGAGGCGTAGTACAACGCATCGAAAATAATCTGCGCGAATTCCGGGTCCTGAAATAGCCTGGCCTGCACCTGCTGCTGATCGAGAACAGATTCGACGGCGAGCTGAATGAACAAATCGATCTGGTACCGTGGTGTCGAAGACACCGCACCCGGCTCCAGCGCCACGTGTCCGGATTCGTTGCGTAAGTGCCGCATCTCGCGCTGTAAATCGATCGCGTGGAGGCAGGAACGATGGAGTAGGACGTAAGGCAACACTTCGAGATCGACGGCCTCGGTGGCGGCGCGCGTCGCGTCGGCAGGCGGCTCGTGAACCAGGGACTGCGACAGATAGGCGTGCAGCTGTTCGGGGCGATAGAATACCAGTAGACGATCGCTGAAGTAAGTGTACTCGCGCGGGTAGGGGTTCTTAACCGCCTGTTGCGCCAGATACTCAATATAGTCGCGATCCGTCAGGAAGCAGAACAGAGCGCGTTCGGTCACGAAGTGCTTCAGCTGGCGTACCAGCCCGCCCATCCGGACTTCCAGATCATCGATTTTGTCGAGCTCATCCACTACGAATACCGGCGCGAGCCCGGCGCGCCGGAAACGATCCACGAGCAGCGGAAGCATGCGGTCGAGCGATCCGATCGTTCGATCCGGAAGAAACGTAACCTCCCGGTCCTCGCTACGCTCATCAGAGAACGAGGCCGAATAGTTCAACGCCACCGTCACGACCAATCCAGAGAGCACAGCCGACGCCAACGCCACGGCAGGATTGCCCCTCAGGACAAAGCCAACAACTCCCCCGGTCGCCACTCCGAGAGCGGGGTGAAGTAAGTCCTTTATTGATTGCGAGATTTGGATGGCCAGACTCGACTTGGCGGACTCGCTTTCCTTCGACGTCTGCGACTCTTTCCATTTGCCAGAAACGACTTTATAGGCTTGCGCCGCACTCGAAAGCGCCAAAAGCTCCTGCATCCCCTGGTCCGGATTCGTGGGGCGGCCGAAGAGCACTCCGGACCGGAGCCGCTGGAGCCGCGACCAGAAAAAACGCAGCCGGCCCACCGAAGGCGCGCCGTCGAGCTCCACGCGAAGCTGCGCCGCCAATTCGAAAAGCTCGGAGGCGTAGCCTCCCGCAAACGCCCCCGCGGGGCCCAGTGTCTTCGGAACTGAGAAAGCTGCTGGATACAGAATGGCCTCTACACGTGTGCGATAACTGCGGGAAAATTCCTCCGCCGCTGCCCGATACAATGCGATCGTCACTTGTTTTAGAACTACTTCCGCCGGGCTTCCTTCAGTCGCCACATCCTTGGTTTCCTTGGCCGCATCGGCCTCTTCCGGCGCGTTTCCCGTTGCCTTCGCGGCCGCTTCACCGAGTGTGGACGAGATTGCGACGGGGGGCAGCGGCGCGGCCGGATTGTTGCCGGAGATCTGGCTGCTGACGTCAGGGAAAAGGTCCGGCCCATGGATCCGAACGAAGAGCGGGCGCAGAGGCTGATCGCCCTTTTGGAACTCTTCAATGGCGCCTTGCACGGCCGCAAGAACTACTGTCGTCTTCCCCGCGCCGCGGTGACCGGAAACTAGAAATGACCGTCCGGCCGTTTCCTGCCGCGTGTAGCGCTCGATTTCGTTGCGCAAATTGAAATACACGTCCGAAAGAGCCAGAACGAGTCCGCCCTTCAAGGATGCTTCCGTGAAAGGGTCGGGTCCGGTGCGGATCAGGATCGGCAAGGTCGTCTCCAAAACATCGGCGTCAGCTTAATGCGACGTACCCTTCGATTCCGCTGTGGTTTTCTTTCCACCGTCGTCTGTAGATTCCTGATTCGGTTTCGTACCAGGGACTCCGACTGGGGCGGCCGTCTTAGAATCCGGCTTGCTGCGGTCGGCAGGAATTTCGTTCTCCTTGCTATCCGAGCTTCCAGTAGCCGGTTTAGCCCCCGATTTTACTCCACCCTCGGTCGGCGCAGCGCCAGGCGTCTTCGAGGCGCAAATTGCGTCCATATCGAAACTCCGGACCGAAAATGCCAGAAGAACGCCAAAAATAATTGCTCCGCTCAGATAGATTAGTGACGGGGAGACCCGCCATCCGCCAACCCCTCCACCGAGTCCGCCCCAGTGGCTTTCAATATGCGGAGCCCCCTCGAGACGGATGGATTCAGCGAAACGATAGAAAAACCAGATCGCTAGTCCCGCGAAAAACGCCGCCAGACCGGCCCTTACGAAAGCCACCTCTCCGCTTTTCACTACGTAACCAAGCATAACCAGCAGTGCGGCGTATCCCACAACTGGTACGCTTCGCAATAAACGATCCGAAGGGTCCATGACTGTCCAGCATAATACATTCGGAATTCACAAAGACTCGCGCTTATTCAATCCGACGTGATGCCCTCCGGCATCAATTTTGGCGATCATCCAATGAGTCTCGAAGGACCTATTGGATTTTAGTCCGAAAACGCTTTACGCGAAAGGAATAAGATTCCTCAGGTTACATGTTCGGGCATTGTTCGGCAAGTTAGAGGAGAGGCCATTGACCGCTGCGAAGTGCTTTTGAATGAATCGCGCTGGCAGCGCGAATGAGCGACATCAGCCTATTTTCGGTTAGGCGACTGATCCGGTCCGCGATGCCCCGGCCCCGCGGCCAAGCCTTGCCACCCTCATGAAAGAGGGTTACACCTCCATAGGCGCCGTTTGGTAGATTGGTAACAATCGAGCGGCGCGCCAAATAGACCAGGGGCTTTGGAGGAAGGTATGAAAGACGCCTCTCCGATACGACAAATTCACGTTCGCGTCTCGGCCGCCCTGAAGAAGGCGGTCAAGATGCTCTGCGTTCGGGAAGGCACCACGGAACAGGCCTGGGTCCACGGACTAATCGAGGATCGGCTGAAACGGCAAGCGCCGGACCTCTGGCCGGATGAGGCCAGTAAGGCGCCGGAAACTCGGAAATCGAAAGCGCGATAGAAGACCCATGGTTCGGAATATGGCCACGAAAAAACAAGCGACCACCGCGCCGAAATACGTTATGAAGATATCGCGGCTGACCGTCGATAAGCTCGGCGTAAAACTGTATGACCGCGTTTCCGCCGTCATCGCCGAACTCGTCGCCAACAGCTACGACGCGGACGCCACGAAGGTCACCATTACGGCGCCGATGGGCGAATACCTGGCCACGCGCGTCCAGGGCGAGATGAAGGACCGGGGATACGAGATCGTGGTAGCCGACAACGGCAGCGGCATGACTCCCGAGGAGGTCAACCGCTTTTACCTTCGAGTAGGCGCCGAGCGGCGAAAGGACGAGCGCGGCGATACGTCCAAGAAATATGCTCGCAAAGTCATGGGGAATAAAGGCGTGGGCAAACTCGCCCCGTTCGGAATCTGTCAGCAGATCGAGTTATTGACCGCAGGCGGAACGGTTGTCGCAGGCAAAGACGAATCGGGCAAGGCTGCGAAAGGATTTCTGAGAGCTCACTTGATCCTCGACCGCGACGGCATTCTCGTGGACGAGGAGTTCGATTACGAACCCACCGTAGGCGCGCTGGACGGAACGGTGGCCAAATCGGCGGGGACCATCATCACCCTTCGGATCTTCGCCTACCGCCGCGTTCCCACCATCGAGGATTTTTCGCGGCAGTTGGCGCAGCGGTTTGGAGTGAAATCCGGCAACTGGAAGATCGAGCTGATCGACGCCGTGAAAACGCCGAGCGATCCGACCTACAAAGCCACCGTCGGCCAGTTCGCCATCAACACGATGGAGAACACGAAAATCTCGTTCAAGCCCGGCAAGAACGGCGAGATCGAAGGGAAAGCTTTCGATACCGACGGCCAGCCAATCGAGGGGGTCAACGCCGGGTTTGCCTACGAAGGCAAGAACTATCCGATCAGGGGCTGGGTGGCCTACGCCAAGGAGCCTTATAAGGACGATCTCATGGCCGGCGTCCGCATCTACTGTCGGGGAAAGATCGCGGCCCAGACCAGCGTGTTCAATCGAAGGGCCGGTTTCACGGGAGAGCACGACGTTCGGTCCTACCTCGTCGGCGAGCTGAACGCCGATTGGCTTGACGAAAGCGAAGACTTGATCCAGACGGATCGTCGCGACATCCTCTGGTCGCACGAACTCGGGCAGGAATTCGAAAAATGGGGCCAAGCCGTCGTCAGGAAAATAGGCACCCGGTCGCGCGATCCGATGAAGAAGAAAACCTGGGATCGTTTCCGGGAGCTCGCGAAGCTCGACGACCGGGTTCGCGAAGCGTTCCCTCGGGAGGACCAAGAAACGTTGCGCGAGCAGGCCGTCACCGTGGCAAAAATGATCGGGCAGACCATTCGACCGGACGAGGTGGAGGACGCCGACCGCGTGGAGAGTTTCGTCCAACTCAGTCTGATGCTGGCGCCGGTTATCACCCTCGACGAAAAACTGCGCGCGGCGGCCGACTCGGCCGATTCGCCGCTGGATGTCGTTACCGACATCCTGAGAACCGCGCGCGTTGCGGAACTTGCTTCGTTCGGCAGAATTGCGGAGGACCGGATTCGCGTCATCGAGCGCGTAGAGGCCCTCAAGGACGATCCGAACACCCTGGAGGCCGCCTTCCAGACTCTCATCGAAACGTCCCCGTGGCTCATCGATCCGCAATGGTCCCCCATCACCGCGAACCAGTCATTCTCGACGCTACGCAAAGAATTCGTGAAGTTCTACAAGCAGAAAACCGGGGAAACCCTCAACCTGGAAAACTTCAGCGACCCGAAAAAGCGCGCCGATTTCGTTATGAGCAATCAGGACGCGACGGTTCAAATCATCGAGATCAAACAGCCCGAGCACAAGCTAACGGACCCCGAGGTGGACCGGATCGTAAAGTATCGAGATCTGATGGAAGAGTTCCTGAACATGGCCGGCCACGAGGATTTCAAGCGGCTTTTCCCGGAATTTCGGATTACCCTCGTCTGCGACGCCGTGAAGCTCGACGGCACGCGCCGAGCGGCTTTCGAGGGAATGAAGAAGGCCGGACAGCTCACGCATATCACATGGAAGGTGTTCCTGCTCAGGACTCGACAGATGCATAAATCGTTTCTCGACGAGGCGGACCGCCTCAAGAAGGAAGCGCGTGCGGAGTAGCGCCACATCCAAACCGCCAGTGGCGGTTGACGTTTTCTCGGGCGCGGGCGGCTTGACGCTCGGCCTCAAGCGCGCCGGGTTTCGCGTCGCCGCCGCGGTCGAAATCGAGGACCACGCCTTCGCGACGTACAAGACAAATCACCCGGAAGTGCGCGCGATCAAGCAGGACATACGAACCGTAGATGGCCGCCACCTTCGCGCGATGGCCGGCGGAGAAGTGGATCTGCTCGCCGGCTGTCCCCCGTGCCAAGGCTTCTCCAGCCTCACCAACACCTCCTCCAAGCGCGACCCGCGCAACGACCTTGTTCTCGAAATGGCGCGCCTGGTGAAGGAAATCAGGCCGCGAACGGTGATGATGGAAAACGTGCCGGGATTGGCGGATCGGGGAAAGCGGCTCTTCAACCGCTTTCTGAAAACTCTGGAGGACTTGAATTATCCATACACTTGGGACGTTCTGCAAGTGGCCAACTATGGAATTCCCCAAAATCGGCGGCGTCTCGTTCTCTTCGCGGGCCGGGGGATCGAACTGTCCTTGCCAGAACCAACCCATCATAGAATCGGCGACGGAGGGCTTCCGACATGGAAAACGCTCCGAGACGTTATTTCCGGCATGGACTCCCCAACGCTACTCGACGATTCCCGAAAGATCGGCGGCCCGCAGCGGCTCAACTGGCACATCGTCAGGCGCCTTTCGCCCGAGAACATGGCTCGATTACGCAAGACTCGGCCGGGAGCGAGCCGCGCCAAACTGCCCAAGTCCCTTCGGCCGGATTGCCACAAGGCCGAGGACACGGGGTATAGTAACGTCTATGGGCGCATGGCTTGGGATCAGCTGCCGGTGACGATTACGGGCGGTTGCACAACATTGAGCAAAGGCCGCTTCGGTCACCCGTCGCAACTCAGAACCATCTCGGTTCGCGAGGCGGCCCGCATTCAGACCTTCCCGGACGATTACGTTTTCGACACACCTTACATGGAATATGCCTGCGAGATGATCGGCAACGCCCTGCCCTGCGACTTCGCGGAGACGCTCGCCGCTTCAGTGGCTCGGCAACTACGCGCGAGAAAACGACGGTAAAATATCCGTGCCTCTAGGAGAGGTCATAGCGCCATGGATACCGTTCCCAAGGCAATCCGGTCCAAGATCATGGCGTCGGTGCGTTCGGAGGGAAACCGAACGACCGAGGTCGTCCTGGGAAAACTGCTGTGGACGGCGGGCTTGCGCGGCTACAGAAAGCACTGGCCCGTCGCGGGGAAACCCGACTTCGCTTGGCCCGGCCGCAAGATCGCCGTTTTCGTGGACGGTTGCTTCTGGCACGGTTGCGCTAAATGCAAATCGTTGCCCACGTCGAACGTCGAGTTCTGGAAGAACAAGATAGAAACCAATCGAAAGCGCGACCGCCGCATCACGCGACGGCTGCGCCGCGAGGGCTGGAAGGTCGTCCGGATTTGGGAGTGTTGCGTGAACAGACCTTCGTCGCTTCGTCGCATCGCAAACCTCGTCGAATCGTGAGTCTCGCTTCGCGAAAGGCCGACGGCGGTCACCGGCGCAATTTGATTTTCAGGCTTGGATCGGTTTCGAACTCTTCGACGATTTCGTTGTAGCGGTCCACCATGTCCGTGACCGCGGTTTTGCGACCTTCGGCGCCGAATTTCCCCAATTCGTAAAAGGTTCAGCGCAACGAATTGCTCAATCTCAAAGATGTCGATGCGATCGCTTAGCCCCACATTGGCGGCGAGGCCTTCCGCAACGGTCAATCCGTGCTGGAGCGTCACTAACATCGGCCGATAGCCGTCGTTAAGATTGTCCCGGCATTTTTCGATCACCGCTTCGCCGGGCGATGTCGTGACATGGAGTGCGACATCACCGATGAAGAAATCGCCGGCCCGTCCGCCGGGCGCGTCGGCCGTCGAAAAACTGTTGTGCTCGAACTTCCCCTTCCCAAGGGCGCAATCCAGCTTCGCGCCAACCAGATGCTGGAGCACGGCGCCGGCATAGTACATGCCTGGCGCTCCCCTTCCACGATCATGATGGATTGCCGGCTGGAACCGCCGACCGGCGTCCGCAGGCAACCCGCCACGTCGTCAAAGCGGATTTCGGCGCGCTGCGCCCGGTTGCCCTCTTCGTCCATGCGCGTGCGCTTATAGACGCCGCCGACCATCCGTCTCCCCATCCTCCTGGCTTGCTCGACCTTCTTTCGGTTGAGCGGACTCATCAGGGACAAGAGCCGCCGCGTCTCGGCGGGAGTGTGCCACTCGACGCCTTCCGGCTCATCCTCGATGATGTCCTCGAACTTAGCCTTGCGGGATGGAGGCGCCGGGAGGCGCCACCACAGCCAAACTTTCTTTAGCCGCGGCGGCAGCTTCTCATAAGCGCCGACCAGGTTCGCAGGATGCCATCGCGGATCGGGTTCAGTCCGCGTGAGCGCGTCGGGGACGCCCCGCTCTTCGCGCACGGCCACGATGAAAAGCCGTGGACGCGATTGCGGCACGAACCTGGCCGCGTCCATCACAAGGGCCCCGAAGCGATAACCCCCATCGGCGAGAGCGCCGCCGATCGCCGCAAAATCTTTTCCGTCGTGCGCCGTCAAGGCGCCGCATACATTCTCAAGCACCACCACGGACGGCGCGCGCCGTTCCTCGGCGAGCGCCTTCATGAGGCGCCAGAACAGCCAGAAGGTCCCCGACCGTTCGCCTTTCAGCCCGGCATAGTCGCCGGCAAGAGACAGGTCCTGACACGGAAATGAAGCCCAGGCCAGATCGGCGCGTTCCGGCGGTTCCGCCGTCGTCACCTGGCCGACATCCTTAATCGTAAGGCGGTCGCCCCCCCAGTTTGCGGCATAGCTCGCGCCCTTTTTCTCATCGATGTCATTGGCGAAAAGGCATTCCCACCCCTTGCCGAGACCGGCGCGCGCCATGCCGCCGCCGGCGAAGAATTCATAGAAGGTCGGCATCGCGCTACCCCTGCCCTTTCAAGAGCGGCCATTTGTCGGCGATGTACTTCTCCGCCGCCTCGCGCACCACCCATGCCAGGGACACTTTCTTTTCCTTGGCGATAATTTCAAGCGTCTCATAAACATCGCGCGGGAAACTGATCGACGCGCGGACCGCCGCGACGCTTTGCGTCTTCACGTTGTCGCTTCCCTCTCCCCTTTTCGACTTCATAATGCGGCGCCCATACTGGTTCACCACATTACACCATATCGGTGAAGGCGCCAAGGGGACCCACATTTTTTTCCCAGTCGATCCGTCAACCGCGGGGGGCGCCGAGCCGATGCGCCGCCGCGCCCGGCGGTGCCGGATATTCCGGCTGCTCCGGCTGCTTCGTAAGGGCGTTAACCGCCGCAAATCGGTCCACGTCGTTCCATCCCGCGAGCCATTCGTCGGCGCGGGCGCGAGGCAGCGGCCAGGGCGAGACGTCCCTAGAGAGCCACCGATTGACCGCGAAATCATACTCCTGGAGCTCACATTGCTTCTCACCGATGAGAACCCGCATCCCCTCCAGAGAGGCGGTTATGATCTTTGGCTCCGACATGTCGCTCCCCGTCCGAAAATTACGATCAGAACTCTACTATGCCTCAACTTCGCCTGGCCGCAAGCCAGACGATTCCGATACCCCAAAAGATCTTCCAGCCTACCAGTCGAAATTCGCCGGAGATCGTCCGGCGCCTCTCGTCCGCGTGTGCTAACATTTTCGCTTTCAGGCGAGCCCGCCGCGCGGGCGCGCCAATGCTGCTCGCAAAGGGAGGATTAAATACGATTCAGGCAGTCTATATAGCGGGAAATGATGTCTACAGAGGAACGCACTAAATGAGCCCAGCGACAAATGAACAAATTAACATGCCGATGGTCGATCTCGAGGGGACTACGCACGACTCCCAACGATACGTGAACGCATTGGGGCCGCGAGGCGTCATCGGGATTATGACCCCCGGGCCCAACGTAAATGTCGAGAACGAGATGATGGATATGCGGCCGGAAGGCGTGATCAACGCC
>Ga0335074_10004604_pt1 | contig 19017 bp, 16 predicted proteins | sample Lox_Sample_23_FD_206715 | JGI IMG/M metagenome (GOLD analysis project Ga0335074, IMG submission 206715) | Soil microbial communities from Loxahatchee National Wildlife Refuge, Florida, United States - Lox_Sample_2.3 | ecosystem: Environmental > Terrestrial > Soil > Wetlands | place: USA... | reverse complement strand
CCTGGGTGTTCAAGACGCTGGCGGGCCTGGCCGACGACGACGAGCATCACGCCCGCCTGCGCGACACGCTGCTGGCCTTCCTGCAGACCGGGGGCAGCTACAAGACGACCGCCGAACGGCTGATGCTACACAAGAACACGGTCCAGTACCGGATCCGCAAGGCCGAGGAAAGCCTCGGCCGGCCGGTGGCCGAGAACCAGCATGACGTGGAACTCGCGCTGCGAGCCAGCTACTGGCTCGGCTCGTCCGTGCTCCAGCCGACCCGGGAACGTCATCCGGCCGTCCTTGGCTTATCTGCGGCTGGCTCGCCGGGGTCATGGCCAGCCCCTCGCTCCGCCGTGCGCCGCGGGGACCGACCCCGAACACTGCAGATCAAGCCGATCCATCGCGCCTTTTCGCAGTGCTTTACCGGCGGCGGTTGTCACTGGTTCTCGCGGTATCCGCCGAACGGCCCGTTCACCCCTTCGGGGAGCGGATTGCGTCGGGTCAGGGCGGCGTCAGCCGCTCAACTGGACAGGGCGACCGCTTCGATGCCGGCCTGCATGGCGTAGCGGACCAGATCCGCGCGCCGCCGCGCGCCGGCCTTGTCCCGGATCCGGTCCAGGTGCGATCTGACCGTGTTGACCGACAGGAACAGCCGCGCGGCGATCTGGGCGTCGGTCGCCCCTCCGGCCACCAGCGCGACGATCTCCCGCTCTCGTTCCGACAGCAGGCCGGCGGAACCATCGGCCAGCGCCTGGCCAGCGGCGGGAACGGCGGACGCCGCCCCGGGATCGGGCTCGGCCGGGGCGGTGGCCAGGGCGATGCCGTCGGCCCGGCTGAGCGTGCGCCCGCGCCGGTAGGCGGCCTCGAACGCGGCATCGCCCAGCGCGGCGCGCAGGCGGGCGTGGTCGCGCTCGCGCAGCCCGCCTTCCATCGCCTCGAATACTCGTCCGGCCTGCTCGTATTGCTCGTCGGCGACGCCGTGCATGGTAGCGGCGACGGTAGGGTCGCCGTCCGCGCCCGCGGCCAGCGCGAGGCCCAGCAGCACGCCGTGAACATAAGACTTGACCCCGGTGATCCGGGTGGCGTCCAGGCTGCCGATGAAGTGGTGGCGGGCTTGGCCGGGATCGGCGTCGAGGAGGTCGGCGAACCCCATCATCTGCCGGAAAGCGACATAAAGACTCGGGTAGCTGAAGCTGTCGGCGAGCGTGTTCGCTTCCTGAAGGTGCGCCCGGGCCGCCTGAAGCTGCCCGGCAATGTGCTCGTAGCGGCCGAGGTTGCCCAGCGCGATGGCAAGCTGGTAGTTGTCTCCGGCCGCCCGGGCAAAGGTGCAGGCTTCCTGCAGGTCGGCAAAGGCGGCGTGCACATCGTTCCCTTCGCCTGCGAACACCGCGCGGTGGAGGAGAACGTACGTAATCAGCCGGGGATCCCCGGTGGTCCGGGCCAGGCGGGCGGCTTCGTCGATCCGGGCCAGTGCGCCCGGCAGGTCGCCATGCTCGAACCTGAACCAGCACAGCTGGGCGACGGCATCGGCGGCAATGGCGTCATCGGCGTGGTCACGGGCGATCGCCATAGCCTCGCCGGCCATGGCCGGGACCGCCGAGTCGTCGCCGAACTGATTGCGCAAGTGGCAGGCCGCAGTCAGGGCCCGGGCCCGGGTCAGGGTGGACCGCTGGGCGTCGGGCCGTTCGAGCAGGGCGTTGAGCACCTCGAGGATTTCGGCGCCGTGGCCGCGCATGTTGCAGAACCAGCGCAGTTCCGTGGCCAGGCGCAGCCCGGGCTCGGCACCGTCCGGGCCGGGCTCGGTCCCGTCCGGGCCGGGCTCGGTCCCGTCCGGATCGGCGAGGCTGAGGGCCAGGGCGGCGCGGATGTTGTCGAACTCGGCCTCGAGCCGGTCCAGCCAGACAGCCTCGTCGGGGCCGCGCAGGTGCGTGCCGGCCGTCTCGGCCAGGGCCAGGTAGTAGTCGCGGTGAGCGACGCGGGTTTCGTCCAGCTCGGGGCCGGGCCGGCGGGCCAGCCGTTCGGCGGCGTAGTGGCGGACCGTCTCCAGCAGCAGGTACCGGGTCGAACCGCCGATCTCATCGGCCAGCACCAGGCTCTTGTCCACCAGGGCGGCCAGATGGTCCAGTACCTGCCAATCTCCGGCGCCGCCCCCGGCGACCGCTTCGGCGCCCGCCAGGGTCCAGCTCCCGGCGAAGACCGACAGCCGGGCCAGCACCCGCTGCTCCGCGGGGTTGAGCAGGTCATAGGACCAGTCGATCAAGGCGCGCAGGGTCTGATGGCGGGGCAGGGCGGTCCGGCTTCCGCCGGTCAGCAGCCCGAACCGCTGATCGAGCCGGGCGCTGATCTCCGCCGCCGACAGCGACCCCAGCCGGGCCGCGGCCAGCTCCAGGGCCAGCGGGATCCCGTCCAGCCGCACGCAGATCCCCGCCACCGCCGCGGCATTGCTCTCGTCCAGGACGAATCCCTGCCGGTGCATCGCGGCCCGGTCGGCGAACAGTTGCACCGACTCGAACGCGGCCAGGCCCGCGGGCGGCACCGCCAGATCCGCGGGCGGCACCGCCAGCGGCGGAACCCGGAACACGCGCTCCCCGCTGACGCCCAGCGGCTCCCGGCTCGTGACCAGCAGGCACGCCCGCGGGCAGCACCGCATCAGCGCATCGGCCAGCTTGGCGGCCGCGCCCAGCACATGCTCGGCATTGTCCAGGACCACCAGCAGAGACCGGTCCCCGACCGCATCGACCAGCGTGTCGAGTACGGGGCGTCCCGGCTCCTCGCGGACCCCGAGCACCGCCGCGACGGTACGGGCCACGAGCTCGGGTTCGGCCACCGGCGCCAGCTCCACGAGCCACACTCCGTCCCCGCCGCCCGCCAGCGCCCCGGCCGCCACCTGCAACGCCAGCCGGGACTTGCCGATCCCGCCCGGCCCCGCGATCGTGACCAGCCGCGACCCGCCCCCCGCCAGCGACCGCAGCTCAGCCAGCTCAGCGGCCCGGCCCACGAAGCTGGTCGCCTGCGACGGCAGATTATGACGCGGCCCCGGGTGATCCAGCGACCGCAACGGGCCGAACTCCCCGGCCAGCCCCGGCCCGGTCACCTGGAACACCCGCTCCGCCCGGCCCAGATCCTGCAGCCGGTGCTCACCCAGATCCCGCCACCCGATCCCGCCGGGCAGGCGGTCCGCCAGCAACTCGTACGTCGCAGCGGTTGCCAGCACCTGGCCACCGTGGCCGATCGCGAGCAGCCGATCGGCCCGGTTCACCACCGGACCGACGTAATCCCCGTCGCGCCGCAGGCAGGCCCCCGAATGCAGGGCCATCTGCACCCGGATGGGCAAGCCGGGGGGCCACGGCTCCGCGCCGACGGCCCGCTGGATGGCCACCGCCGCGGCCAGCGCGGCCAGCGGATCGGCGAATACCGCGCGGAACGTCTCCCCCATGGTCTTGACGACGTGCCCGCCCGCAGCCTCGACCTGCTCGCGGACCATGCGGTTGTGGCGGCCCGACGCCTCCGTCATGGCCTCGGGGTCGGCCTCCCACAGCCCGATGCTGTCCTCGATATCGGTGAACAGCAGCGTCACCATGCCGGAGGGGAGTCCCATTAACACATTGTGCGCTTCCGGTCCCGCCCCCGCCCAAGCCTTCCCAGCACCGTCGGCGGGCCTTCCGGCCCCTCCCGCGGTCACCACGGCTTGTCACGATGTGAGACGAGAGCGAGTTGCCGTTATGCGAGGATCGAGGGACGAGTCATGGGGACTGGAAGCCGAAACGAGGGGTCTTGGCCGGAACGGATGACACATCGCCGCAGGTGCCTGCGCTGACTGTTGCCCTGGACACGCCGTCAGCGCGGATCCTCGCCGATCAGGCGTCGATCATCCAGGATCTCCAATTTGTCATGGATTGCTGCATGCGGCTACTCACCGAGCTGGACGGCCCTGAGGAAGACCGGGACGGGGTGGTGCCGCAGGCGCTGTGGTTGTCCGCTCTGGTGGCCTACGCTCGCTGTTTCGGCCAGGGCAGGCGTCTCGGGCTGTCGGCTGACGACGTACGGAACCTGCCCCTGCAGGGGGCAGTAATGAAATTCCACGAATGGATTATCGGGGAGCGCGACAAGCTGACCGCGCCTCCAGCGGACCCATTTGAGGCAGCCAGGATCGGAGCCGCTCTTTCCCCGCCCGAACTGAAAGAGCGGCGGGTGCAGGGCATTGCGATCTTCTCCGCGAGCCGTGTCCTCATCGATGTCACCGGCGTGCGGCAGCTGGGCGCCCTGGCGTCAGAGCTAGCCAAGCAAACCGCGGGGAAAGCGCAGGAACAGCAGGACTCGGTCTTCGCTGACGCCCAGCAGCTGGACATAGCCAGCCTGTATGGTTCGCCACCACTGCGCTTATCGGTACCAGCATCACCGGCGGAAGAATAATGCCGTGCCCCGTATCTTCATCACCGGCTCCACCGACGGACTCGGCCGGGCCGCCGCCGGTGTCCTCATCAGCGAGGGCCATGACGTCGTACTGCACGCCCGCACCCGCGGCCGGGCGGCGGCGCTGGCTGACCTGGCCCCGGACGCCGCGGGAGTGGTCGTCGGCGACCTGGCCAGCGCGGCCGAGACCCGGGAACTCGCCGGCCAGGTGAACCAGATCGGCCGGATGGACGCTGTCATTCACAATGCCGGCGTCTACCTCGAGCCGTCCCGCGCCGCGACCGCCGACGGCCACGCGAAGACGCTCGCGGTGAACACCCTCGCCCCCTACCTGCTCACGGCGCTGATCGACCGCCCGGATCGGCTCATCTACCTCAGCAGCGGACTGCATCACGCCGGTGCCGGGTCCCTGCGGGACATCGACTGGACCAGCCGGCCCTGGAACGCCGCGCAGGCATACTCCGAGAGCAAGCTCCACGTCACCGCGCTGGCGCTCGCCCTCGCGCGGGCCTGGCCGGACGTGCTCAGCAACGCCGTCGACCCGGGCTGGGTCCCGACCAGAATGGGCGGCCCCTACGCCACCGGCGACCTGCAGATGGGCTACCTCACCCAGACCTGGCTCGCCGTCAGCACTGACGCCGCCGCCACCGTGAGCGGCGGCTACTGGTACCACCGGCGGCGACAAGCGCCCGCAGCACAAGCCCGGGACCCGGCTTTCCAGGACGAGCTGATGGACCGCCTGGCCGCGCTCACCGGCGTCGGGCTCCGTTAGCATCGCGGGCCTGCATGCTGGTTCCGGCCCGGGAAAGAGGGATGGGGTGTTGGGCTGGGTACCTTACTCCCGTAGCGTTGTCTGACTGGACCTTTACCGCAGTGACACCGGGAGCAGGCATGACGCAGACCCCGCCTTATCAGGTGACCGACCCGGCGACCGGCGAGGTGGCCGAGACTTTCCCCTTCGCCACGGACGCGGAGGTAGCGGGGGCGCTCGCCGCCGCGGCCGAGGCGTTCGCGGCATGGAAGCGGCGCCCGGTCGCCGAGCGCGCCGCGGTCGTCAAGCGGATCGCCGAGCTGTTCACCGAGCGCGCCGCCGATCTGGCCGCGCTGATCACCAAGGAGATGGGCAAGCGGCCCGCGCAGGCCGTCGGCGAGGCCGAGTTCTGCACCGACATCTTCAACTACTACGCCGACAACGGCCCCGGGCTCATCGCCGACAAGCCGCTGCCCGGCCATGACGCGGCGCGCGTGGAGTACCGGCCCGTCGGCCCGGTACTCGGCGTGATGCCGTGGAACTACCCGTATTACCAGGTGGCCAGGTTCGCCGCGCCCAACCTGATCGTCGGCAACACCGTCATCCTCAAGCACGCGGAAAACTGCCCGACCTCGGCCCTGGCGATCGCCCAGATCATGAAGGACGCGGGCGTGCCGGACGGCGTGTACGTCAACCTCTTCGCGACCCACGAGCAGGTCGCCGCGATGATCGCCGACCCGCGGCTGCATGGCGTGTCGCTGACCGGCTCCGAGCGGGCCGGCACCGTCGTGGCCGAGACGGCCGGCCGCAACCTGAAGAAGGTCGTCCTTGAGCTGGGCGGCTCCGACCCGTACATCATCCTGGACACCGACGACGTCGAGGCCGCGGCCAAGACCGCCTGGGTCACCCGGATGGAGAACGTCGGCCAGGCCTGCAACTCCAACAAGCGGATGATCGTCATGGACGACATCTACGACGACTTCGTGGCCGCCCTGGTCAAGCGGGCCACCGCGATGTCACCGCGTCAGCCGGGCGATGACTCCCCGCTCTCCTACAGCCCGATGGTCTCCCGCAAGGCAGCGGAGAACCTCCTGGCCCAGGTGCGGGACGCGGTATCGAAAGGCGCCACGCTGCACGTGGGCGGCACGCTCGGCGACGGTAAGGGCGCGTACTTCGCCCCGGCCGTGCTCACCGGCGTGACCCCCGACATGCGGGCCTACCGCGAGGAACTGTTCGGCCCGGTCGCCGTCGTCTACCAGGTCAGCACCGACGATGAGGCGGTCGAGCTCGCCAACGTGGTGGACTTCGGCCTGGGCGGCGCGGTCTGGTCGACCGATGAGGAGCGGGCGGTCAAGGTCGCCGAGCAGCTGGAGGTCGGCATGGCCAACGTCAACACCCCGGCGGGCGAGGGTGCGGACCTGCCGTTCGGCGGCACCAAGCGCTCCGGCTTCGGCCGCGAGCTCGGCCCCCTCGGCGTCGACGAATTCGTCAACAAGCGCCTCTTTTACGTCGAGAAGTAGCGGTCAACACGAAGCTCGTCACGCAGGCAATCCGATCCGGTCGTCGCGCACTACCTCGCCACCCTTCATCACCCAGCGCAGCGAACGCAGGGCGGACACGTCTGCGGTCGGGTCGCCGTCCAGCGCGATCAGGTCGGCGTACCTGCCCGGCGCGACACTGCCGATGTCGTCGTCGGCCCCTAGCCAGCGGGCGGGCACGATCGTGGCGGCCCGCAGAGCGGCCGTCGGCGTGAGCCCGTAGGCAGCCATGTGCTCCAGTTCGCGTACGGTGGCGGTCGTACCCTCGATCGCCTGGAACGGCGGCATGTCGCTACCGAGCATGACCGTGACGCCGGCGGCCAGAGCCAGCTGGTAGCTCTCGATGTGGCGGGGCCCGGCGCCGAGCGAACGGCGCTGCATCCACTCCGGCACGCCGAGTGAGTCGAAGAAGTCGCCGCATCGAGTGACGATCAGCGTCGGCACCAGGCTGGTGCCATGCTCAGCCATCGACTGGGCGACGTCCCTGGTCAACTGGTACCCGTGTTCCACGCAGTCCAGACCGAGCCGCACCGCCTGCTCGATGATGCCGGCCGGGCCCGCGTGCGCGGTCACCTTCCGGCCCCAGGCGTGCGCCGTCTCGATCACCGCGGCCATCTCCTCGCCGGTCAGTTGCGGCGTGTCGAGCGCCTCGTGCTCGCCGGCGATCCCGCCGGAGATCATCACCTTGATCAGGTCCGCGCCGGCGCTGATCTGCCGGCGCGCCCCGCGCCGGAAATCGTCTGCGCCATCGCATTCCACGGTGTCGGTGCCCAGGTGCCCGTGGCCGCCGGTGCAGACGAGCGCCTGCCCGGCCGTGAATATGCGCGGGCCCTGGAGCCAGCCCGCGTCGATCGCGTCCCGGATCGCGAACTCGGCATGATCCTTCTCGGCGACGCAACGCACGGTGGTCACGCCGGAGTGCAGCGTCCGATGCGCCCCGGACGCCATGTAAAGGGCCAGCGCGTGAGCACCCAGCCGGCTGACCATGTCGCCGCCCGGGCCCGGCAAGGAGAGCGAGAAATGAGTGTGCATATTGACCAGGCCCGCCATGACGAACGCGCCGCCCATGTCCAGGTCCCGGCAGCCTGGCGTCGCGCCGGCGCGGACCGCGGGTTCCGGCCCGCAGTCGGCGATGCGCCCGTCGCGGATCCGGATCGCCGCGCCGGGGAGCGGCTGGTCGGCCACTCCGTCGAACACGGTGCAGTGGTGCAGCAGCATCTGCGCAGATGCGCGCATTCAGCCCTCCGTATGATGAGGCGGTGGCACGTATTGCCGGATCCGCTCCTGTCTGGTCTACCCCGGGTAAATCGCGATGCCACAGCCGATGAACGTCACGCTCGGCGTTCAGACTGACAAGGCCGCCGGCGACTACACCCGCCTCGCCGTCATGGCGGAGTCACTCGGGTTCGACGGGATCTCGGTGTTCCACGATCTCGGCTTCCAGCCCTCGCTGTTCCCGCTGCTCGAAATGGCTCGCGTCACGACTCGCCTCCGGCTCGGTGCCGCCTGCCTGAACCCTTTTCTGCTCCACCCGGTCGAGATCGCCGGCCAAGCGGCCGCGCTCGACCTCGCCTCGAATGGGCGGGCCTACGTCGGACTGGCCCGCGGGACCTGGCTCGGACGCGTCGGCGTAAGGCCCGCCCGGCCGCTGCAACGCCTCGCCGAGGCCGTCGAAGTGGTCCGGCGGCTGCTGCGCGGTGACGACTCCGGCTACGACGGCCAGATCTTCCCGATGGCGGCGGGGACGCGCCTGGCCTACCCGCGACGACGCGACGCCCTTGACATCCTGCTGGGCACCTGGGGTCCGCGCGGCCTGGCCCTCGCCGGGCACTGCGCGGACGAGGTCAAGCTCGGCGGCTGCGCGAACCCGGACATGATCCGCCAGGTCCGCGCCGTCCTTGACGAAGCCTGTCGCGCCGCCGGCCGCGACCCGTCCTCGGTCGGCCTGGTGTCCGGCGCGGTGACCGTGGTGGACCAGGACGGTGCCGCCGCCCGGCGGATGGCCCGCGCGCAAGCGGCCATGTACCTCGACGTGGTAGCGCCGCTCGATACCACCGTCACCGTGCCCGACAGCGTGCTGGCCCCGCTGCGCGCCGCGCTCGCTCGCGGCGACCCCGACGCCGCCGGGCGCTGCATCCCCGACGAGCTGCTCGACCGGTTCACGTTCGCCGGCCAGCCGGCCGCGGTCGCGGAGCACGTGGCCGCGGTGTTCGAAGCCGGCGCCAGCCGGGTCGAGTTCGGCAGCCCACATGGACGCACCGGCGTGTACGGCGTCGAACTGCTCGGCAAGAAGGTCCTGCCAGCCGTGCGCGAGGCGGCATGAGCCCAGCGTCCGCAGCGCAGGTCGCCGACCAGTTGCTGCACGACCTCGCGCCCGTCGACCCGGCCGCAGCCGAAGCCCTGGGCCTCGAGCCGGCGAACATCATGCCAGCGCTCGCGCCGGCCGACTTCGCCTCCCGGCGCGAGGCGTACCAGCGGGCGCGCCGGTCGCTGGACGCGCTGGGGGCGCCGGCGCCAGCCGAACTGGTGCTGGGCGCGGCACTGCGCGAACGCGTGGACGCCCAGGTCGCCCTCGACGACACCGGATTCACCACCGCCCAGCTCGCCCCGCTCGCCACCCCGATGCACCAGGTCCGCGAGGTCTTCGACAACCTGCCGCACGAGACTCCGGCCGACTGGGAGCGGGTCGCCGAACATCTGGCCCGCGTCCCGAGCACCATCGCCGCCTACGCCGAGACGCTGCGGGCGGCGGCGGACGCCGGACACGTGGCGGCCGCACGCCAGGTGCTCGCCGTCGCGGCGCAGTGCGAGCGCTGGATCGGCGCCGACGACTTCTACCGGCGGCTGGTTGCCGCCTCCGAGCCATGGCGGCGTGACCGCCTGGACGCGGGCGCCGCCGCCGCGACCGCGTCGACGGCCCGCTTCGCCGAGTTTCTGCGCGGCGAACTGCTGCCTCGCGCGCCGAAGACGGACGGGGTCGGTCGCGACCTGTACACGGTCACCTCGCGCGCGTTCCTCGGCGAGAACGTGGACCTGGAAGAAACCTACGCGTTCGGCTGGGATGAGCTGGCCCAGCTGACGGCCGAGATGCGTCAGGCGGCGGCCGAGCTCGGCCGCGACTCGATCGACGCTGCGGCCGCGACGCTGGACGCCGATCCCGCGCGTTGCCTGTCCACGCCAGGCGAGCTCGCCGGCTGGTTGCAGAGCCGCGTCGACGACGTCACCAACGCCGTCGACGGGGTGCACTTCGACCTGCCGCCGGCGGCGCGGCGCGCGGAGTGCCGGATCTCGCCGAGCACGTCCGGGGTCATGTACTACAGCCCGCCCGATCCGTCCTTCAGCCGCCCGGGACGCGTCTGGTGGTCGCCGCCCGCCGACGGCACGTCCCACACCTGGCGCGAGGTGACCACCGTCCACCACGAAGGCGTGCCCGGCCACCATCTGCAGATCACCGTCGCGATGACCGAGCCTTCACTACATCCGTGGCAGCGCTCGATGGCGCATGTGCATGGCTACGTCGAGGGCTGGGCGCACTACGCCGAACGGCTCGCCGACGAATTCGGGCTGCTGCGTGACCCCGGCGAGCGGCTCGGCATGCTGTACGGGCAGCGGTGGCGAGCGGCACGGATCGTCATCGACATGGGTCTGCATCTGGGGCTGCCAATCCCGGCGGGCAACGGATTCACCGACGCGACTGACTGGACGCCGCCGGCAGGCGCAGCCATGCTGCGCGCGGCCGCCGGTGCCGACGAGACGACTGCCCGCTTCGAGGTCGACCGCTACCTCGGCTGGCCCGCGCAGGCACTGGCGTTCCGGGTCGGCGCGCGGCTGTGGCGGCAGGTGCGCGACGCAGCCGAACGTCGACCCGGCTTCGACCTGCGCGCCTTCCACATGCACGCGCTACGCCTCGGACCGCTCGGCCTCGGCCCGCTTCGAGAGGTGGTGTCGTGACCGATATGGAGCTGTTCGACCTGCGGGTCACGGTCGAGAGCATCGAGGGACGCGCGGTGTGCGGGCTGGCCGTCGGCGACTGGTTCGAACTGGTCAACAGCAGCGAGCTGCGGCTGCCAGACGGCAAGCACTTCTGCATCTTCGCGCTGCAGTCGGTGCTGCCGCTCCTGCCGGCCAAGCAGCGGCAGCTCCCCGAAGGTGATTGGCTCGAACGTGACTCGCTGGTGTGCTGCCCAGACCCCGAAGAGCGCGTGATCATGCGCATCGAGCGGATCGGCCGCCGCCGCCTGGACTCGTCCGAACTGACCTGAAAGAACGTGCGACGGGGGGTTCCCGCTCCCGTCACGTCACTGGACGAGCGGCCCGGGCTCAGGGCGGAGCCAGCCGCTCCCCCGCCGGGACGGGTGCGTCGATGATGTTGCCGGCCGGGGCGAGCGGGCAGGCCCAGCGGGCGTCGTACCGGCAGGACGGGTGGTACAGGAAGTTCAGGTCGATGACCAGGGCCGGGCCGGATGAGCCGAGGTCGGCGCCCTTGGCCGTGTCGAGCAGGTAACGGCCGCCGCCGTAGCTGGCGGTGCCGGCCGTCCCGTCCCGCAGCGGCAGGAACAGGCCGCCGCCGTACTGATCGAGCCGCCACAGCGCCACCCGCCGGCCGACGGGGTCGGCGAGCGTGACCCAGCCGACCTGTTCCAGGCGGGTCAGGCCGTCCGGGCCGGTGTCAGCCTCGAGCCGCCGCGGCCGCGAGACCGGCTCGACGGGCACGGTCCAGCGCAGCGCCGGATCATACGGCCAGTACGGCACGCCGCCGGCTCGCATCGGGTCGGCGGCGGGCAGCGGGCTCTGCGGGTGCGAGCGCATCATCCGGTCCCGGCCGGCCCGCCACAGCGCGTGCGCGGCCGCGGGGTCCACCTCCGCCCGCTCGCGGGCCCGGGCGTACAAGGCCGCGGTCTGCCGCCGCCAGTCGGCCACCTCCAGCGCGGCCGCGGGGTTCATGACCGGGCCGGGGCGGTGCTGACCTCCCAGATGGCCCCGGTGTCGTCTCCGCCCAGGTGGGCGATCAGGGCCGCGGCGGACTGCCCGGGAGTGATCAGGGTGCCGTCGGCGAAGCTCTGGGTGAACCGTTCGTGCACGGCGGCGCCGATGCGTCCGGGATCCTGCTGGCGGATCCAGGCCTGCATGGCGGTGTCCACCCCGCCCGGCCTGAACACGTTCACGGTCACGCCGGTGCCGCGCAGTTCGGCGGCGAGGTTGACAGTGTGCGCCTCCAGCGCGGCCTTGGTGGCGGCGTAGGCGTTGAACCGGACCATGGACTCGGGCCGGGCGGCGATCCCGCTGGAGACGTTGACGATGCGGCCCCAGCCGGCCTCAAGCATGCCGGGCAGGACAGCGGCGGTCAGCGCGGCGGGCGCGACGACGTTGAGCTCGAGCGCGCGGCGCAGTTCCGTGGCCGGGACGGCGGCGGTCGGGCCGAGCGGCTCGACGGTGGCCGCGTTGTTGACCAGGATGTCCACCCGGCCCGCCGCGAGCGCGGCCGCGGCCGCATGGTCGCGCTGCTGCTGGTCGCCGAGGTCGGCGGGAATGACCTGTACCGGCCCGGCGGCCGTGCCCCGGGCGAGCAGCATGGCCCGGGTCTCGGCCAGCTGCCCGGCAGAGCGGGCGACCAGGATCAGCCCGGCTCCCGCATCGGCCAGCCCGAGCGCGACGGCCCGTCCGATACCACGCCCCGCGCCCGTGACCAGCGCGGTCCGGCCGGCAAAATCAGTCATCACTACGGTCTCCCTGTTCGCACGACAAGGCCCGGCCGCCACGCCGGGACCGGCGTCAGCGCAGCGCCGCGCCGGGCCGCTGGCCAGTGCCGGATCTGTCGCTATTAGCGCCGCCGAGGCGGACGGTCTTACCTTCCGGTCTCCGGCAGCCACCCGACGGGTGCTCAGCTGTTACCCGAGACCCAACCGGTAGGGGAGCCCTTCTAGACTCGGGGGCATGTCTTCGGCGGAGTGTGCCGACACGGCGAGCGTGAGGAGTCACGGCCCTCTGGACGCGGAGTCACGTGAGTGGCTCCGGTGCCTGGCCATTCCGGCCGAGCGGGAACAGGCGCTGGTGCGCCTGCATCAGCTGCTGCTCCGGGCGGCCCGCGCCGAACTGCGGCGCCGCAGCCTGCCCGCCCTGGTCGAGGGCCGGGAGCAGGATGACCTGGCCCATCAGGCGGCCGATGACGCGCTGCTGGCGATCACCGGCAAGCTGGACCGGTTCCGCGGGGAAAGCCGGTTCACGACGTGGGCGTACAAGTTCGTCATACTGGAGGTGTCAGCCACGCTGGGCCGCCAGTACTGGCGTAATCCTCCGGTACCGATGGGTGACGATGCATGGGACCGGATCCCGGACCGGTTCGGTGCCGATCCCGCTCAGCTCGCCGAGTCACGGGAACTGGCCGCCGCGCTGCGCCAGGCGGTCACCGAGGTGCTGACCGAGCGGCAGCGCCGCGTGTTCGTCGCTATCGTCGTCGACGGAGTGCCGCTGGACGCGCTGGCCGTCGAGTTGGGTTCGACGCGGAACGCGCTCTATAAGATGATGTTTGACGCACGGCGAAAGATCCGCGCACATCTGGTTGCTCACGGGTATCTGGATGCGGAAGGGGGAATGCCATGACCGGATGGCAGGTCCTCCACGAGTTCCTGCGGACTGATCCGCGGGATGTCGGGTGCGAGCGGGCGATGGAAGTCCTGGACATCTATGTCGATGTCGTCATCGCGGATGGCGCCGAGGCGGCCGAGCGGCGTTTCCCGGGTGCCGCCGCGCACCTGCGGGCCTGCGGCCCGTGCGGCGAGGACTTTGACGGCCTGCTCGCAGCCGTCACCGGAACCATGTCATAGCGCGCCGGGACGTCACGGTCGACCGGCCGCGTCATCGCGCGGCGGCCCGCTGGCTATCCAGCAGGGTAAGACCAAGGGCGCTGGCCGCGCTGACCAGGTAGGCGAATCCGCGTCACGACATCTATCAGGGGCGGGCCATGTCCCTGCTGTACCTGGGCGGCACGTTTCCCGAGCTGACCGTGACCGTTCCGGGCGGGCGGATTCGGGGTGGTGTTGTTCAACCGGGGAGCGTGGTGTCCTTACTGCACCGCTCAGCTGCGCGCACGCCGCCGCGTCATCGTGACGGCCATGGAACCAGATGCCATGAACGACGCGGACATCAACTCCTATTGGCCTATCCGGCGCGACCCGGCCGCACGCGCAGCGGGCCTGGTGCAGGTCATGCTGGTACCGGACCGCGGGCTGCGGCCCGGGGATGCCGTCATGTCTGGTCGTCCTCCCGGACCCAGTGCGGGCGGCGGAATAGCCGACCGAGGATGTCGTGGAGGTTATGCCCCGAATCCGCCAGCGCATCGACGTGATAGACCGGGTTTCCCTGCGGCGGCGCCAACTGGGCTGCCTGCGCGTCATCGAGACTGCACCTAATGTGCCCGCGCGTGATCTGCTGCACATAATCAGCGTCGATGAAACGCAGGCCAGCCTCCGTCGCGATCACGATTCCGTCGAAGACGTCGACTTCCGGCACTTCCAGCACGTGCTCAAGAGTGCCGATCTGAGTGCCCGCGCTGCTCAGTACCGGTGTTCCGCGGGCCGCCGCCGCATACGAGATCGGGGTGTCGTCGGTCATGCCAGCATCCTGTCTCCCCGCCCGGCAGCACGGTCGTCTGGGCCGCCGGACCCGACGAACATACCACCGGCCTGGCCAGGCTCACCGCACGGCGCCGTACTCCCAAGGCCCTTGAAGCAGGGCCAGGCAGGCAACCACTGTCAGCCGCAGCCGGCCGGTGAACGGCTCATGAGGATCGCTGGTCACTGGAGCCAGCTCAGTGGAGGTCATCATGCCCTGACCCTGCAGCGGGCTACCGAGTGAGGACGTTTACCCGCAGGGCGGCCGGGAATTATGCGCCGTGGCACGCGTTAATATGAGCGAGGCACCCGAGAACCGAACCGGTCGCCGGACGGCTACGTTCTCCGTGCCGTGGCCATCAGCCCGCCCACTGGCGGCTTCGGGTCCACGTGAGGGGATCTGCCGAGGCCCGCTGCGTCGGTCCCCGGCGACCTGCGCGGCTGCTCGGCGCGAAGTACCAGGCCTGTGCACGGGACGTTCCTCGTCCGGTTCACGGGACTGTGCGGCATGCTGCCGTGGCTACCGTAGACCCGGCATTCCAGAGGAGAAGTCTTTGGCTCGACCAGGCCAGCGCCAGACAGGCGCTCGCCGTACCGCCCCGCGGCAGCAGCGACGCGTCCGTCCCCGCGGCGATGTCGTCTCGGTGCTCGCCCGGACCGTCCGTGAGGTCGAGGCGGCTGCCCGGCGCGGCCGTGTGACGCCTGCCGTGCAGACGAAATTCCAGGCCGTTGCCCTGCTGCTGCGGGACGAGCGCGCCCGTGTCCGGGCGGCGGCCGGAAGTGACAGTCATCGGGCCGAGCAACTCAAGCGCCTGGACGGCATCGCGGCCATCCTCGCGGCGACCGCCGTCCAGGACGCTGGCCTGCTGGCGCTGCTCGCCGAGGACTCCGGCGTCTCCGAGGCGGCCCGGTCGCTCAAGCTCGAGATGCTGCGGGACCTCGGCATCGACCCGGCGCTCGAACAGATCGCGCCGGCGGAGACCGCGGCCGCTCCCGCGGGCTCGCAGCGGCGAGTGGTGCCGCAGTCGGTGATCTCCCGGCAGCTGGCGAACCCCTTTCTCGCCCCCGGCTTCTCCGCCGCTCCGCAGCGCACCTCCCGTCTGCGCCGCCTGGCCGACTGGGAGCTTCTCGGCCCGCTGCTGACTTCCTTCGAGCAGGCCGGCGCGGGAGCTCCGGCGTGCATGGCGCTCCCCGCGCCGTCGGCACGGTTCACCCCGGCGGGCCTGGAACTGATGCCGCATCAGGGGCAGCTGGTCGCCGCGGCCGCGGCCGGTCACCGGACGTTCCTGCTCGCCGATGAGCCGGGTCTGGGCAAGACGGCCCAGGCGCTGCTCGCCGCGGAAGCAGCGAACGCCTATCCGCTGCTCGTCGTCGTGCCGAACGTGGTCAAGACCAGCTGGGCCCGTGAGGCAGCCCGTTGGACGCCTCACCGCCCGGCCACCGTAGTGCAGGGCGACGGCCAGGCTATCGACGGTTTCGCCGACATCGTCGTGCTCAACTATGAGGTGCTCGACCGTCACGTGGGCTGGCTCGGTGACTTCGGCTTCCGCGGCATGGTCGTGGACGAGGCCCACTTCATCAAGAACAAGGCCTCGCAGCGTTCGCAGCACGTCCTCGCGCTCTCCAGCCGCATCCGGTCCCGTACGGACCGGCCCCTGCTGATGGCGCTGACCGGTACCCCGCTGATCAACGACATCGAGGACTTCCGGGCGATCTGGCAGTTCCTCGGCTGGGTCGACGACACCAAGCCCCTCGGCGAGCTGGGGGACGCGCTCGAGGGCACCGGCCTGACGCCCGCCGACCGGGGCTTCTCCGCCGCGGCGCGCCGGTGCGTGATCGACCTGGGCGTCGTGCGCCGCCGCAAGCTCGACGTGGCCGCCGACATCCCCGCCCGCCGTATCGCCGATCTCCCCGTTGAGCTGGACGGACGGGCCGGCCGGTCGATCCGGGCGGCTGAGCGGGACCTCGCTGACCGGATGGTAGCGCGGTATGAGACCGCGCTCGCGAACCGGTCCTCCGGCGCCGGCGTCGAGGGCATCGACCACGACCTCGTCCGCCGGGTGGCCCGGGCGGAGCTGAAGGACGCGGCCGCGCAGTCTGGCGAGAACGTGTTCACCATGATGCGGCGCATCGGCCAGGCCAAGGCCGAACTGGCCGCGGATTACGCGACGCAGCTGGCCCGCAGTGCCGGCAAGGTCGTCTTCTTCGCCAAGCACGTCGACGTGATGGATGCCGCCGAAGAGATCTTCGCCCGGCAGGGGGTGCGTTTCTCCTCGATCCGCGGCGGCCAGACGCCCGCGGCGCGGCAGGCGAACCTCGACGCCTTCACCAGCGACCCGGACGTCACGATCGCGGTGTGCTCGCTGACCGCCGCTGGCGTGGGCCTGAACCTGCAGGTCGCCTCGAACATCGTGCTGGCCGAGCTGTCCTGGACGGACGCAGAGCAGACCCAGGCCATCGACCGCAGCCACCGCATCGGGCAGGCCGAACCGGTCACCGCATGGCGCATCATCGCCGCGCAGACCATCGACGCCCGGATCGCCGAGCTGATCGACAGCAAGGCGGGGCTCGCCGCCCGGGCGCTGGACGGATCGGACCAGGACGCATCCTCGCCAGCCGACGTGCAAATCGAGGCGCTGGTCGCAATGCTGACCGATGCGCTGCAGACGTCCTTCGGACACGGCGACGCTCCGGGGTCCTGACCGGTATAAAGAGGACCCCGCGGGGGTCGGCGTCAGCGTGCTGGCCGGGATGCCGAACGCCGCCGGCGACGGGCACATCGCGCCCGCGCCGGCCGGCCGCGGGCCGGGCTTGGGGATGCCGCCGGTCGGCTTGTGACTCTTCCTGGCCTGGGCCACCTCGGTGGTGTACCTGGTCGTGGCCGTCGCCCAGTTCTGCACCGCCGCGTACGCGTCGCGGCACTCGTCCACCGCGGTCCGGATGTCCGTCACCGTCTGGCGGACCTGGGCCAGGCTGCCGGTGCTGTAGGCGGTCTTGACCGTCTGCTGGTAGTTGGACGGGACCTGGGCCAGCGGGATCCCGGTCAGCTCGGACGGGCTGGACCAGCTGAACCCGGCGATGCGCTCGCTGATACCGCGGTAGATGACCACCTCGCCGTTGCTGCTGGCCCCGACGTAGTACTGGGTCTGGCTCACCCGCCAGAAGATGTAGAAGCCGCCGAAGACCACCGCCACCAGCACCACCAGCGCGGTGGTCACGATCGGCCAGCGGCGGCGGCCCGAACCCCGGCGGCCTGAGCCCTGGCCACGCCGATGCTGCGCGCGGGCGTCCCGGGCCACCATGGACGGCGTCGCACGCAAAGGCGCTGCCACGCGGACGTTCTCCGCTTCGAGCCGCCCATGAATATCCGCCTTCTGTTCAGCCGATTTCACCCTCAGGCTGCCCGATTCGCTGCCGATTCCCGGTTCCCCGGCCGCCTGCATAGCCGCCCGTGGCGTGGTCGGGGATGTCCTCTCCCGCATCGGCCGACGCGTCGCGGGGTCGGGATCCATGGTCACAGCGGTCGCCGGGTCAACCGTCCCGGGCTTGGCTGCCGCCGACCTGAAGGACTCGGGTGGCTGTTCGATAATCCTCGGCTGCGGGCGAGCGGCCGCGGAGGTGAGCGCTGGCGGGCTCGTAGCACTCCAGTTGCCTGTCGTCGGAGCGGCGCGCCGGCTGGCCAATGCGAGTGCGACAGTCTGCGCGTCGGGGCGCTCAGCAGGGACTTTCGCCAGCAGGGCGGCAAGCAGATCCCGCAGCGGCCCGGCATGGTCGGGCACCGCAGGGGTCCGGGTCAAGATCGCCGCAACCACGGCGGCCAGGGTCGGGCCGTCGAACGGCGCGATTCCCTCAGCGGCGGTGTACAAGGTGGCGCCGAGAGCCCACATGTCCGCGGCGGCATCGGCGCTGCTGCCTTCCAGCTGTTCCGGGGCCATGTACTGCGGCGTGCCGATCATCTGGCCCGGGCTGGTCAGCTTCGTGGTCGCGTCGATGATCCGGGCGATGCCGAAATCAGTGACGATAGCGCGCTGCCCGGCCAGGAGCACATTGTCCGGTTTCAGGTCACGATGCACGATCCCGGCAGCATGCGCGTGCGCCAGCGCGTCCGCGACCTGCGCGCCGATCTCCGCCACTCGCTGCCACGCCATACGCCCGGCCGCCGCGATCTCCGCGCCCAGAGACCGGCCGGAGATGAACTGCATCACGATCCACGGTGCGCCGTCATGCTCTACTACGTCATGGATGGTGATTACCCCGGGATGGTTCAGCCGCGCCGCGGCCCGCGCCTCCCGCATCGTGCGGGCAACCAGTTCACTGCGCTCGGCCGCCGGCAACTGCCGCGGCAGCAGCACCTCCTTGACCGCCACCTCACGGTCGAGCACCTGGTCGTGACCGCGCCATACCCGCCCCATGCCGCCCTCGCCGACCGGCTCGGCCAGCAGGTATCGCCCGCCAACCAGAATCCCCGCCCCACCTGGCATACCAGGATGGTAGTAGAAACCACTCATCAGGGGTTGACAGTCACCCTGAAGACCCCACAGCGATCACCACGGCTGACGGCCAAGCCGTAGGAGGGAGAGCCGTGGGGGGCCCCGCTGACGGGAGAGATTCGAGGCGCTCACCCCGGAACCCGACATGGCCGCCTGGCCGACGAAGAACGCGATGAACGAGGTAATCAGCGAGACGACCAGGGTCACCGTGCTGAACACGAGCAGCTTCG
>Ga0335074_10004603_pt1 | contig 19018 bp, 12 predicted proteins | sample Lox_Sample_23_FD_206715 | JGI IMG/M metagenome (GOLD analysis project Ga0335074, IMG submission 206715) | Soil microbial communities from Loxahatchee National Wildlife Refuge, Florida, United States - Lox_Sample_2.3 | ecosystem: Environmental > Terrestrial > Soil > Wetlands | place: USA... | reverse complement strand
TTCTTCAGCTCCAGAAAGATCTGCTCGGCTTCGGCGTACGCGTCCCAGGCCTTCTGGAATCGCCGCTCGTAGCGGTAAACCTCGCCGCAGACAGACCACGAAATGCCTTCCTCCATCCGCCTAACCAGGCGGCGCTGCACGGCAATGGCGCTCTCCACGAGATCGCTGCCCTGGCGATATTCCCCGCCGAGTCCCTTCACGTAGGCCCAGTTGGCCTGGATCGAGGCCATCTGCAGGCGATCCTCATCCGGGCTGTGCCGGGTCAGGGTCGCGGAGAGAACGCGGAACGCCTTCTCATATGAGCGGTCGGCGTTCGCCCACTCGCCCGCGCACCGGTAGTAGAAGCCGAGTTCGTTGTGCGCCCGTGCCACGAGCCTGGACCGGTCTTCCGACGTGAGCGCCTCGGCATCGGCGAGGGCCCGGCGAAAGTACCTCTGTCCCTCCCTCACCTGCGCGGCAACGCGAAGGCAGGCGTTGCCGCGCAGCAGATTCAACCGGTAACGCTGGCGATGATCGGCGGCCTTCGACGGCAGGCCGTCGAGCACGGTGGCAACGGCGGCCGCCTGCCCGCTGTCGATCAGGTATTCGGCCAGGGACAGGCCCATGTCGAGGTACAGGGCGCCGCCTTCGGACGTCAGCCAGGCGCGGAACTCAGCTATGGCACCGCCGATCACGTCGCCCACGGCGGCGGGAAGGTCGCCGCCGGGCAGGAAGCGCTGCAGTTCGAACGCCAGCAGATCCTGGAAGATGACGTTATGCCGATCGCGGGCCAGCCCGAAGAGATCAAGGAATTGCCGGCATCCCGCGTCGAAGTCATAGAGCAGCAGGTAGTAGAGATGCGCGGCCTTGAGCAGGTCGAGCTCGCGCTTCCTGGCGTCGAGCTGCGACACCTGCTCGATCGACTCCGCCTGCGTGGCGTCCTGTTGATCATCGCCGCGGTGCAGTCGCCGGTCCAGGTCCGCCAGCCTTTCGTTGAGCGCGGGAACCTGCCGGTCTAGTTCCGCCTCGCCCCGCTCGATCAGCCCGGCGTAGATCTCGGCGGCTCGCCGCCACAACGCCCGCCGCCAGGTCTTGTCCTGGTCATGCAGCGGGATGATGCGCTCCGCGAGTTCCTCGGCCATGGCGTCGTGCAGCGTCAGGTAGCGGCCGTCGGCTCGCGGCCGGATCCACGGAGACTGCAGCAATTCCTGCCAGGCCTGGTCCACGCCCGCGACCTCGGCCGGAAGCCGGAAATCGCTCATCAGCGACTGCCAGAAATCCTTGCTGATGTTCTGCCGCATCACCGCCAGGCGCCGCACCGACTCATGCCAGAAATCGGTCCCCCGATACGGGGTCATCAGCCGACGCGTGAATTCCATGTGCAACCTTCGCCCGCCGGCCGTCATGTCCGCGTCGTAAGGGAGATCGCGCTCGATGTCGGCGAGCGGCACCGTCTCGGCCTCCGCCGGGAGCCCTATCTCCTTGAGATAGGAGATCGTGAACGCCATCCAGAGCGGATGCCCGCGGGTCAGGTGGACGAGCTTCGCCTTCTCGTTGTCGGTGAGACCGACGACGACGGGACTCGCGTTGAGATAGCCGAGCGCGGCATGCCAGGTGAACCCGCCCATCGAGACGGTCGTCACCGGGAGACTGGCGTGGGAATCCTCCAGCTCGGTTCTGATCGGGTCCGGGGACCGGTGATTTTCGCGGCCCGAAACAATGAACAGCGTGTTCGGCAGCGCTTTCATCCACTGAGTCAGCGTCACCAGCAGGTACATCCCCCGGATGGCTTCGACGGTGTCGAAGGTCATGACCACCGTCATGCCGGTCTCCGCGACGAACCTTGTGTAGCACTCCGTGAAGATCCTCTTGACCCGGCCCAGATGGCCCAGGACCGTCTCGGAGTTCACCGGGGGGCGTGCGAATACCGGCAGGCGTGAAATGTAGTCGTGGTATGGCCCGAAGTACCGGTTCTCCGGGTCCATGCGACGAGCGACCCGCCGCTCCAGGTTCGACAGCAGCCAGGATTCCGGGTCGTCCAGGTCGATCGGGTCGAGCCAGATGGTCGTCTGTTCGGCGGTGTTGGCCAGCGCCAGCTGGCGCACGAGCGACGTCTTCCCCGCGCCGCCGGGTCCGTAAAGCAGCACCACGCGGCTGCGGAGGTCCTCCTGCACAAGAGCGGCCTGCTCGGTTATCCGAAGTTCCTCAGGCCGCGATACATACCCCGAGAGCGTCGGCGCCACGACCATCCCGGCCAGGCCGGTGACGTCGTGAACCGCCTGCTGGAACTCCGCGTCGCCCCGCATCCGCTCGGCCGCGTAAGCCCGCAACTCGGCGGCCGAATAGGTCGCCGACGGCTGAAGTGCGTCGAAGAGCCGCTCGGCCGATGCGCTCAGTTCCCCGGCCGTGCTCGCGGACCCGGAGAGCCGCAGCGCCTCCGCTTGGTGCCAAAGGCACTCAACCGTGCCGATGACCTGCTCCTTGCCCAGCTGCTGGCCGGACCATACCTCAACGAAGGCGCGAGCCTCGCGATGCGCCCGCGCCCGGCGCTCGGCCGAGTCGTAGTAGAAGCGGAAGAGCAGCCGCCGAATGGCCGACTGGAGTTCGAGCCACGGCTCGTCCAGCGGAGCCAGCAGCGCGGAATCGCTGATCGCGCCCCAGAGATCCTCAGTCGACCAGGCGGCGTTCTCCAGGGAGCCGCGCAGGACGGGATCAGACTCGATGTGATGCCGGAGGTGGGACAGCGTGAACAGGCGATACGGCGCCAGCACCCGGAATGCTTGCTCCAGCGCGTATCGTCGCTGCCCGGCCCCGCCCCGGCTGCCGGGGCCAAGTCCTTCCGGCGTGAGCAGCCGCTGCTGAATATACGGCTCGGCGAGTTCATCGAAGACCGCCTGGCTCTCCAGCCGCTCCATCCGCTGCCATTTTTCGCGCCGTATCCACTCCAGGCACCGCACGACCAGGACCGGCAGCCCCTCGGTCAGCCGAAGGACGAAATCGGTGGCTTCCCGCAAGACAGCGTTGCTGACCTGGGCGCCGGTTTGACTCGCCAAGTCGCGCAGGGACCGCCGCACATCGTCGCCCCTGAACTCGCGCAGCCGCAGCAAGGAGAGGCGCGGCGCGGGCGCGATGCCCCGCCATGGCGCGTCCCGGTGGCTCGCGACGACCAGAGCGAACCTCGCGCTCGCCGGAGCCGAGGCTTGCAAACTCCGGTAGATGTCGCCAAGGCCCCGCCTGAAATCGGCGGCGGTCCGCTCGTCCAGCAGTTCGGCGCCATCCAGAAGGCACAGGAACGACTTCCCGCTCGCGTCGATCTCGGTCGCGATATCGGACCATGCCTCCGCGTCGGCGCCAGCCCCGACGGTGAGGCCGAGCAGGCGCGCCAGCAGCGCGTTGGCGTCCCCTCGCACGTCGGAGGGCTGCTCCTGCACGTCCACGAGATGCGTCGCCCACCCCGTAGTTCCGGGCCCCGACATCGCCGTGCTCAGCTGCCGCAGGAACCGTGATTTTCCCAGCCCGGGCGGTGCGGTTACCAGCCAGAAATGCGGACCCGACGCGCTGGTCAGGCCGCGGACAACGTGGTCCAGCTCGGCGCGGTGACCGTAGGACTCCCGCTTAACGGCCGCGCGATCTGGGGCAGGCGCGGCCAGCGAAGCCTTCCCGGTCTCGCCGCGGGTGGGCCCGAGGCGGCCAGCCAGATCGCTGAGCGCCTGGTCCCGGTGCCGCGGGCTGGTGAGGTCGGTCCAGTCATAGCTGCCCAGCAAGCCCGCCGATTCGGGAGGCATGTCGCCCACCTTCAGCACGTGGACGAAGATCGTCTCCGGCGCGCCGACCCGCAGAGCGTGCTCACGGCGCAGAGCCATGTCTCGCTCCTGCCGGCACCAGGTCGATCGCAGGAAACTGGGCGACAGCAAGGCCACGAAGGCATCAGCCTCGCCGATCGCCTTCTCGATCTGCTCGATGAACCGGCCGCCCCGGCGCCGGGGATCCTGCCAGTAGTAGACGTCGAAGCCCCGGTCGGCGAGCCATTCGGCCACCTCTAGCCCCGTATTGCCGTCCTCCTCCGCGTAGCTCAGGAAGAGCACGAGCCTCGCCCCTCACCGGCCGCGCCGAACATCTACAAATCATTGCACTCGCGAATGGCAAAGCGGCTAAAGCCGGCCGATGCGGCCAGCAGGGCCGCGGGCGTGACGCCGGCCAGTCGCGCGCAGTCGCGGCACAGGTGGGCGTGGTCGAAGTAGCCGCACTCGGCGGCGGCGCGAGCCAGCGCGACCGGCGCCGGGCCGGCCGCGGTGAGCCAGGCCCGGAGCCGGTGCAACCGCAGGATGGTCTGGAGCACCTTGGGCGGCACGCCGACGTGGTCATCGAAACACCGGCGAAGCTGCCGCGCGCTCAGGCCGGACCGGGCGGCGGCATCGCCGACGGTGGCCTGGGACCGGCCGAGCAGCCGCACCGCGGCGAGCACACGCGGGTCGGGAGCGACGGAACCGGCCAGGCGCCCGACCGCCAGCGCGCTGAGCCCGTCCCGGACCGCGGCCGGGGTCGCGGCCGCGGAAAGCGTCGCCTCGAGGCGCTCCGCGGCCGCGCCGCCCCACACGTCGGCGAGGTCGGCGATATCGGGGAGATCGCCCAGCGGAAGGCCAAGAATCACGCCCGCCCAGCCGGGCCGGATCCGGATTCCGGTGATCAGCGCGTCCCCGCCCACGGGCCGGCGAACCTGGCGGGCGGCCGGGCGCACGACCCGGGCATGCTGGCCATCCCAGACCAGGTCCAGGCACCCGTCCGGCAGCAGCCGCATCCGCCGCGACCATCTCGCGGCGCCCTGCCACGTGCAGGCCACCGCCCGGGCGGCCGCCGGGGCCGGCCCGAACTCGCGGTAGGCCGAGACCACCGGCGCCCGGCCGGGCACGGACCGGACGGCGACCGGCCGGAGAGGAACCGCCATGGGGCCAGTATCTGCCTCCGGCGGGCGGCAGGAGATGGCCGGTTTGTCCAAGACACCGGCGGCCGGTCGGGCCAGGATCTTGCCTCATGGCAGCGAATGCGCGGGCGCGCGACCGGCGGGCGGCCGGGGTGCGCGCGGATCGGCGTGCCTCCGGCCGGCGGGCCGACGGGTTCCAGACGGCAACGATCGCCGCCTATCTGGCCCCGGCCGACTACATCGACAGCGACCATCCCCTGATCACCGCCCGGGTCGGCCAGCTGTGCGCCGGCGCGGGGCCGGAGGCGGCCCGGGCGGTCTACTACTTCGTCCGCGACCTGCGATACGAGGGCGGCGACTTCGAGGACCTCGAGATCTACCGCGCCAGCAGCGTGCTCGCGGCCGGCCACGGCTACTGCGTCGGCAAGGCCGCGCTATGCGCGGCGCTGGCCCGCGCGGCCGGGATCCCGGCCCGGCTGGGCTTCGCCGACGTCCGCAACCACCTGGCCTCGGCTCGGCTGCTGGCCGCAATGGCCACCGACGTCTTCGCCTGGCACGGCTACGCCCAGCTGTTCCTGCGCGGCCGCTGGGTCAGCGTCAGCCCGACCTTCGACATCGCGACCTGCGAGCGGGCCGGCGTGACCCCGCTGGACTTCGACGGCGAGCACGACGCCCTGCTGCCGTCATTCGACGGCAGCGGCGCGACGATGACCTATGTCAAGCGGCACGGGATCTTCCACGACGTCCCCGCGCGCTTCCTGGCCGCCGAGATGCCCCGCCTCTACCCGTTCGCCCGCGACCACGGCATCACCCGATTCCTCGCCGCCGGCTGACCGGACGGCCAGAACTGCGCCCGGTTGGCTCGAGGAGGCCTGGTCGGACGCGGGGCCGGCGTCCCATAGCCTGGGCCGGTGAAGGCATTGCTGCTGGAGAACATCCATCCCGACGCGGTCGGGCGGCTGGAGGATGCCGGGCTGGAGGTCATCCGCCGGCCCTCCGCGCTCGGCGAAGCGGACCTGGCGGCCGAGCTTCCCGGCGTGGCGGTGCTCGGCATCCGGTCCAAGACCCGGCTGAGCGCGGACCTGCTGGCGGCGGCCCCCGACCTGCTCGCGGTCGGGGCGTTCTGCATCGGCACCGACCAGATCGACCTGGCGGCCGCCTCGGCGCTCGGCGTCGCCGTCTTCAACGCGCCGTACTCGAACACGCGCAGCGTGGTCGAACTGACCCTGGCCGAGATCATCGCGCTGACCCGCCGGCTCACCGAGAAGGACGGCGCCATGCACCGCGGCGTATGGGACAAAACGGCCACCGGTGCCCATGAGGTCCGCGGCCGCACGCTGGGGATTGTCGGATACGGCAACATCGGCGCGCAGCTGTCGGTGGTCAGCGAGGCACTCGGAATGCGGGTCGTGTACTACGACACGGCCGACAAGCTGGCCCTCGGGAACGCGCGGCGCTGCATCAGCATGAGCGAGCTGCTCGAAGTCTCCGACGTGGTCAGCCTGCACGTGGACGGACGCCCCTCGAACAGCTCGCTGTTCGGCGAGAAGGAGTTCAGCCAGATGCGGCGGGGCGCCCTGTTCCTGAACCTGTGCCGGGGCTTCGTCATCGACCACGAGGCGCTGCGCCGTCACCTGCTGTCGGGGCACCTGGCCGGCGCGGCGGTCGACGTCTTCCCCGAAGAGCCGCAGTCGGCGGGCGAGGAGTTCGCGTCCGTGCTGCGCGGGGTGCCCAACGTGATCCTGACGCCGCACATCGGAGGCTCGACGGAGGAAGCGCAGGCCGACATCGGCGCGTTCGTCGGCGCCAAGCTGGCCGAGTTCGTCGCCGACGGCGCGACCTCGCTGTCGGTGAACCTGCCGCAGGTGGCCCTGCCGCCGGCCAGCGGCTCGCACCGCCTGGCGTACCTGCACAGCAACGTGCCCGGCGTGCTGGCGGAGATCAACTCGGTGCTGGCCGCGCACGGCGTGAACGTCGAGGCTCAGCTGCTGGGCACGCGCGGTGAACTCGGCTACGTGCTGACCGACATCGGCGTCGACTACCCGGACCGGGTCATCGAGCAGCTGCGGGCCATGGGCCCGACCGTGCGGCTCCGCACGCTGTCCTGACGCCCGGGAGGCCGCAGCCGGGCGCGGCGCCCTGAGTATCCGTACTCACCGGCGCCGGGCCGCGAAGTGAGTACGTGTGCCGATGTGCGCCCGTCCCGCCGGTGACTGAATGAACCTCATGAATGAGGCGTATATCACCGGCGTCGGCGCGTACCTGCCCGGCGACCCGGTTGACAACCAGGAACTCGCGGCCCGGTTCGGCGACGGCACCGCGCGCGGCAACGCCCTGCGCGAGCGCGCGCTCGCGGCCAACGGGATCCGGACCCGGCACTACGCGGTGGACGGCAACGGCCTGACCCTCATGCTGAACGAGGAACTGGCCGCCCGGGCGGTCCAGTGCGCGCTGGCCGACCGGGGTCTCACCGTTTCCGCGGTACGGATGCTGGCGACCGGCACCACCCAGGGCGACGTGCTTGTGCCCGGCTTCGCCTCCATGGTGCACGGGCGGCTCGGCGGCGGGCCGATGGAGCTGCTGTCGGCCTCGGGAGTCTGCGCGTCGGGCATGGCCGCGCTGAAGGGCGCGGTGTCCGCCGTCCGGCTCGGCGAGCACCCGGTGGCGGTCGCGGTCGGTTCGGAGCTGGTCAGCCGCTCGCTCGCGAGCGCACCCGCCGACACGCTCGACACCAACTTCCTGCGCTGGACGCTGTCCGACGGCGCCGGCGCGGTGGTGCTCGAGCCGCGGCCAAGGCCCGGAGGCCTCAGCCTGCGGGTGGACTGGATGCACCTGGTCTCGCACGCGCACGAGCATCCGGTGTGCATGAGCGCCGGGCTGGGCGAGGACCGGACCCCAAGAGCCGGCGCGACCTGGCTGGACCGGCGCCCCGGCAGCGCGGCCGAGATCCCCCGGCTGCGCCAGGACATGTCGGTGCTGCCCGACCTCGTCGACGTCGGGATCGCCGAGTTCTGCTCGCTGGTCCGGGCCGGGCGGATCGACCCGGGCACCGAGCACATCCTGTGCCATTACAGTGCCGAGCATTTCCGCGCCAAGCTCTTCGCGCGGCTGAGCGAGGCCGGCTTTCCGCCGGACGAGAAGCGCTGGTTCACCAACCTGCACACCGCCGGGAACACCGGGGCGGCCAGCATCTTCGTGATGCTCGCCGAGGCCCGGTCCCGGCTGCGTCCCGGCGACCGGGTCCTGCTGATCGTGCCGGAATCCGGCCGGTTCACGCTCGCGTTCGCCCAGCTGACCTGCGTCGGCGTACCGGACCGCCCGAGCCGGGCCGAGCTGGCCGCATCCCCGCTCGGCGCGCCCGAGCCCGGCGATGACCCGGCGGCCAGCCGCGCGTTCACCGGGCTGGCGCAGGTGTGGGCGGAGCTCGGCCAGGCCCTGTCCCGGGTGCCGGTGGTCCGGCGGATCGAGGACGGGACGGCCACGCTCGACGACTACCGCGCCCTGCTGCGCAACCTGCGCCAGCAGGTCGTGGACGGTGGCCGGTGGATCTCGCTCGCGGCCGCGAACTTCTCGGCGGAGCTGTTCTGGCTGCGCAGCGCCGCGATCCAGCACGCCGCCGCCGAGCATCGTGACTTCCAGATGCTGGAACGCGACTTCGCGGCCGTCGGCGGGGACCCGCGGGTCATGGCCGCCGCGCCGGCCAACATCGGGTCGACGGCGCTGTCCTCCTTCGTCTTCTACCGCGCCGGCCTGCCGGATCCCGTCGACCTGCTCGGCGCGATGTTCGTGATCGAAGGACTCGGCGTTCGCAAGGCCGCAGGCTGGGCCGACCGGCTGCAGCAGGCCCTGGGCCTGGCCGACGAGCAGGTCAGCTTCCTGCGCTATCACGCGGCCGGCGACGACGAGCACTTCGGCATCCTGCGCGCGGCGCTGCGGTCCGGGGCGTTCGATGACGCCGCCGTGACCCGGATCGTCAAGACCGCCCGCGTCGTCGCGCGGCTGTACGCCTTGCAGCTAGAGGAGCTGGACCATGTCTGACGCACCGGCCACGCGGCCCGGATGCCCGGCCGACTCGCTGTGGGAGGTCATGGCCGTCGACCCGTCGATACCGATGGACCGCGACACCCTGCGGTTGGTGATCCGCGACCAGCGGCGCGTCAGCCGGGCCGTGCTCTATCCCTGGGTCCGGGTCTTGTCCCGCGTGACGGTCACGTTCATCGTGGCCGGCAAGCGGGCCTGCCCGGTCCGCTTCTCCGCGCACGACACCATGGACCGGATGTGCCTGTGGTTTCTGCGCCGGTTCGTGTCCCCCGACGCGGTCACCCTGCTGATCAGGCACTTCATCATCGAGACCAACCTGCTGAACTTCTGTGTCCGCAACGGCCTGCGCGACCCGGGCCGCCGCGGCGAGGTCACCCTGCGCCCGACCACGCTCGCCGACCTGGGCAACCGCGCGGTGATCGAGCACGACCTGAACGTCTACCGCGTGCTGTCCGCCCTCGGCCGCCGGGCTCCGGGCAGCGACGAGCGCATGGCCGGGCCGCGGGACCACGCAGGCCTCGACTTCTCGATGCTGGCCGTGCCCCGCATCGACCCTGAGCCGCGCACTCGCCGGATCCTCAACCTCGACATCCAGACCGCCCTGTGCCTGATGAACATCCCGTTCGCGGCCTGCCTGACTCCCGCCGAATACCGCCGGGCCGTGCACTCGCTCCGGCTGGACGCCTCGCTGCTCGCCATCCTCGCCGCGCTCACCGGCGACGCCGCGTTCCTGGCCTGGCGCGCGCCCGGCCTCCCGGTCCGGGTGGACAGCAACGTCGAGGTGCCGCGGCTGGTCTACGAGCACGCGGTCTTGTGCGAAAACGCCCACGCCCGGCTCGGCCGGCTGGCCGCCACGCGCTCTAGTCTGCCGGGCGGACGGTGACGGCGAGCACGGCCGTGGCCGAGGCGCCATGGCCGTCCGCCGCCACCGTGATCGGCACGCGATACGACCCGGCGGCGGTGCCCGGCGAGGCCGCGACGGTCACCGTGGCCCGCCCCGGTCCCGCGGGTGCGAGCCTGACGGCGGCGGGCGTGACGGACGCGGTCATGCCCGCGGGCGCGGCGGCGCGGCCCAGGATGGTGACGGGACGGGGCGTAATGGACCGCATTTTCAGGATGAGGGTGGCGGACCGGCCGGCCTCGACGGTGACGTGCTGCGCCGGCAGGTACGGGAGGACGGGCGCGGCGCCCGTGCCGTCGGAGGGCGGCGCCGCATCCGGCGCGCTGCCCCAGGACGTGTTCGGGGCGCGGCCGAGGTCGAAGCTGAGCGTCGCGCCGCGCCGGTACTGGCCGCTGGTCAGGTAGGTCTTCGGCCAGGGCCGGCCGCCCAGCCGGAGGCTCTGCACGTACGGCGCGTCGGCGGCGGCGCCCCGGCCGTTGATCGTGATGGCCCCGCCCCCGGCCAGGCGGATGACCGCCCGGGGGAAGACCGGGCTGCCGATGACCAGCGTGCCGGTGCCGGGCGTCGCCGGGTAGAGGCCGAGTTCCGACCACACCAGCCAGGCGCTGAACGTGCCCAGGTCGTCGTTGCCGGGCTCGCCCGTCGGGCGGTCGGCGTACAGATCGTCCTGCGCCGCCCGGACGGCCCGCTGCGTCTTCCACGGCGCGCCGGCGTAGTCGTACTCCCACGGGATCACCAGGCTCGGCTCGTTGTTGAGCTGGGCGTTCGTCGGGCCCGGGCGGGTGATGTCGGAGAGCAGGTCATCCAGGTAGTCCTGCCAGGCCCGCGGGCCGCCGCGGGCCGCGATCTCGCCGCCGAGGTCGAACGGGACCATCGGGGTGTACTCGGCCGACGTCCCCTCGACGAATCCGGCGGACGCGGCGGGACGGAACCCCGGGTCCCACTGGCCACTGGCCAGTTTCTGCTGCAGGTAGCCGGCGGCGGGGTTGAAGACGTTCTGCCAGTTCTGCGCCCTGGTGGCGAACTTGGTGTACGCGTCGCGGTCGTGCCGGGCGCGGGCGAACGCGGCGATCGCGTAGTCGGCGGTGTCGTACTCGAGCTGAGTGGAAACCGGGTTCGAGTAGTTACGCCCGAACAGCGCCGCCGGCAGGTCGCTCGGCAGGTAGCCATAGCGGTCCAGCAACGCCTGCCCGGGGCGGATGTTGTTCCGGCGGGTGGCCTCCGCGATCATGTCGGCCAGCGCCTTCCGGGTGTCGAAGCCGCGGGCGCCGAACGCGTAGGCATCGGCGATGATCGCGTCCGCGGGATCGCCGGACATCTCGTAGGACTCGCTGTTGCCCTGCGCCCACTTGGGCAGCATGCCGTCCTGGGCGTAGTCGTTGAGCATGGAGCCGACGATGTCGCTGGTCGGGCCGGGTTCGAGCAGGGCCAGCAACTGGACCTGGGAGCGGTAGATGTCCCAGCCGGAGTAATCGGCGTACTGCGCGTGCCCGGGCGCCGCCGAATGCGTCTTGCCGTCCATGCCCGTGTACTCGCCGTTGACGTCGCTGTAGACATGCGGATCGAGCAGGGAGTGGTAGAGCGCCGTATAGAACCCGGCCTGCCGGCCGTGCGTGCCGCCGGAGATCTGGATGCGGCCGAGAAGCCGGTTCCAGGCCGCCGTGCTGGCGTCGCGCACCGCGTTGAAATCCCAGCCGGGGATCTCGGTGTCCAGGTTCAGGGCCGCGTTGGCGGCGCTGGTGTAGGAGATCCCGACCTTGGCCGTCACCGTCTGCTGCCGGGTGGTGTCAAAGGTCAGGAAGGCCCCGCCGGGATCCCCGGACGGACCGCCGGGCCAGGTCCCGCTGGCCGTGAACGGCTGGTCAAATCTGATGTCGAAGTGCAGCGTGTAGTTGGGGTGCGCGTCGGCGCCGATGTCGCAGAAATGCCCGGCCGTGACCGATCCGGTCACCTCGCGGTTCCCCACGACGTGGGCCGAGGTGCCGAAGACCTTCTGGTCGGCGGGCTCGGCCTGGCCGTCGGTGTCCCGCTTCTGCTCGCTGTCGGCCACCTTGAGCAGCAGATCCGCCTGCCTGGAGCGCGGGAAGGTGAACGTCGCCATGCCCGAGCGCGTGGCGGTCGTCAGCCGGGTGGTGACCGGGGCCGGCGAGGTGGTCGTGACCTTGTAGTAGCCGGTCCGGGCGGTCTCGCTGGCGTGCGTGAAGTTCGCCGTGGCGTTGGCCGGATCCAACGGGATCGCGCCCACCATCGGAAGGATCGGCACGTCACCGTAGACCGGGCAGCCCGCGCCGCTGAGGCGGTCCAGGCTGAACCCGAGGAGCCGGTTCGAGTCGTACCAGTACCCGCCGCCGTTGACCCGCTTCGGCCAGGTGTCGGGGCCCATCTGGATCATGCCGAACGGCATGTCCGGTCCCGGGCTGGTATGCCCGGAGTCGGCGGGGATGCCGTCGGCGCTGCCGGTGCCGATCAGCGGGTTCACCAGCGAGGCCGGATCCGTGACGGCCGTTGGGGCTGGTGCCGCCGGTGCCGCGGCCGCGGCCGCGCCCGGCCCGGCCGCCGTGAGGCCGGCGGCCAGCACGATGGTGACGGCTGGCAGCAGGCAGCGACGCCCGCCCCCGCCTCGCGGCAGCTGCACCCTGCGCTCCCCCTCCCTGACGCGCGCTGCCGGCGCAGACGGTTCGCGTCGTCCCACCCAGGCGAAAGTGCCACGCTAACTGATGCGTCAAATCGTGTGACAACGTTGTCAGCGCGGGCCCCGACATTTCACGCAGCGGAGACGGCCGACGATCCGGTGGTTAGCCCGCGTCCTTCCGGGCGAGCAGGTGCTGCTCGTCGGGGAGAATATGATCCCGCTGATGCAGGGCCAGCCCTCGGGAGTAACGCCGGGCGATGTCGGGCATCAGCGAGCTGGCGCCCACCCCGAAGACGGTGCCCGGATAGTCCAGCGGGCCCATGACGGCGCGGATGCGTTCCCAGTCTCCGGGCGGCACCAGCTCGGCGGGGTGCCCGCCGGCGAACCAGCCCATCGGCACCGACGTGCCCGCCGCGACGACGGTGTTCACGTAGACCACCGCGTTGAACTGGACCTCCGCGCCGGTCTCGATGCGGGCGCCGTTGAACACGATGGCGCCGGTCGCGACCCGCGAGCCGCCCTCGATCACGCAGCCGGTCAGGTGAGCGTGCGGGCCGACAACCACGCCGTCGCCGATTCGCGTTTCCTGGCCGGGAACGCCGCGGACCACGGCGTTCTCCATGATGATGCAGTCCCGCCCGATCTGCACCGGGCCGCCCTCCGCGGTGATCACGGCGCCGAACAGCACCCGGCTGTGCGGGCCGACGGTGACATCCCCGGCCAGCACGGCCGCCGGCGCGATGTACGCCGACTCCGCTGCCTGCGGGGACTTCAGCCGGTGCTCCACGAACAGCGCGCCACGCCCTGCCACAGGCTGCGGAACCGGATATTCAGCGGCATTCACGTTCGTCACCTCCCGTACCGTCTCCGGCGCGACATCCCGGCCACGGACGCGTTCCGCCCCGGCGCCCGTGGCTGCGGCGCCGTCTCTCAGCGTAGGCGAGGGTCTCCGAGCAGGGCGATCGACAGTTCGGGGCTCTCGACATGTGCGTTGTGACCCAGGCCCGGCAGCGTGACCGTCGGGACGTCCAGCCGGGCGAGTTGGTCATCGGTGTTCATCGGGTCGTTCTCGCCGCGGGCCAGGATCACCGGCACCTGGCAGCGCGCCACCAGTTGCGCCATGTCGGGCGCCCCGACGGCGAAGGCGCCCGGGTCCATCGCGAGCCGCCATTCCCGGCCGCGCGCACGCAACCCGGCGGCCACGGCCGGGTCATCGGCGGACAGCAGGCCAGCCAGGCCAGACACGCGCAGGTAGCGGGCCGCGGCCTCCTCGCGCGAGCCGAACCAGGCCGGTGACCGCCGGGACGCGGCCCGCGCCCGCTCCAGATCCTCATCGGCCCAGACGACCTTGATCCCCAGGCCGATGACCGCTCGCACCGGCACGGCGAACCGGCCGCTGCCGAGCGCCAGGCCGACCACGCCGCCGAGCGAATGTCCCAGCACGACGGTGGGCGCGCCGGGGCCGACGACACCGGCGACCGCTTCGGCCAGGTTGTCGAAGGTGTACTCAGACAGCGGCTCCGAGCCGCCGTGACCGGGCAGGTCCGGCGCCAGCCAGCGCCCCGGCCACCGCCGGGCGAGCAACGGCCTCCAGCCGTTCCAGACATCGCCGGCCGCCCCGAGGCCGTGCAGCAGTAGCAGGACGGGCTCGCCGCTGCCGCCTTCGTGCACCCGCAGACCAGGCGCTCCATCGCCCACGTTATGGCCGGGCTTCGCGGCGGTGCAGGAACCGGCCGATTCCCGCCGCCGCCAGGCCGGCCGCCTCCGGGCCGCTGGCCGCCTCGGTCTCGGCCGCCATCGCCTGCTCGACCGCGGCCAGAGGCGGCCGCAGCAGCCGCAGATGCGCGGCCGCGGCCGAACCGGGCTGCGTCCACCGGTGCACGAGGCCGATCGCGGTCTCGACGAGGTCGGCCTGCTCGACGATCTCGTCCAGCAGGCCGAGGGCCAGGGCGTCCTCGGCCCCGATCCGGGCCGACTCCATGACGATGCGCATGGCCCGGTGGCCGACCAGCCGCGGCAGCAGCGCGCTGGAGGCGTTGGAGATGGTCAGCCCGATCGAGTTCTCCGGCAGGAAGAACTCGGCCGCCAGGCCCCCGATCCGCGCGTCAAAGCACAGCGTCATCTCGCACGCGCCGCCGACCGCGATCCCGTTGAGCGCGCCGACGACCGGCACGCGCGTCTGCAGCGCGGCCCGGGTGATGTCGTGGAACAGCTCGACGTCGGCGATCAGGCCGCCGGGCGCCAGCTCTTCCGCCTCCCGCAGGTCCAGGCCCGCCGAGAACGCCCGCCCGGCGCCGGTGACCACGATGCCGCGGACCTGCCCGCCGTCGCCGAAGTGCCGCAAGATCGCGGCCAGTTCCCGGCGCATGCCGGCGGTGAGCGCGTTGAGCCGGTCCGGCCGCCGCAGCGTGACCACCGCCACGGCGTCCCGCACGGTCACCTCGATGTGGCCGGATTCGGCGCCCCAAGCCGCCATGGCGTCTCCTTGTCCTTCACGCCGAGGTCCTTGTCCTTCACGCCCAGGTATTCAGCCAGGCCGGGCCGGCGATCGCCTGGACCTGGCCCACCAGTAGACACCGGGCGTGACGGCCATCGCAATCGGCGATCAGCCCCTCAAGACGACCGCGGATGCCGCCAGGCTGTTACCGTCGGCGGCAGGAGGTATGACAATGCCGGTCACCGTTTCCCAGCTGGCGATCGCGCCGGTCAAGGGCATGCGACTGCAGTGCACCAGCGAGGTCCGGCTCGGGCAGCACGGAATTGCCGGCGACCGCGAATTCCTGGTCATCGGGGAGGACGGCGAGCTCTTGCTGACCAGCCGAACCCCCGCCCTGGTTCAGATCGAGCCCGCCTGGGACCCGGCACGAAACGTCCTGACGCTGGGCTTCCCGGACGGCGATGTCGTCCAGGACACGCCCGAGCCCGGGGATCCCGCGACCACCCGGATGTACGACGGGCGGGAGATGCCCGGCTGGATCATCCCCGGGCCGCTCGGCGCCGCGTTGTCCGGCTACCTCGGCCGGCGCGTGCGCCTCTTCAAACGGGTGCCGGAGCACATCGGCACCGATGACGAGCCCGTGACGCTGATGTCCGAGGCATCGCTCCAGGCGCTCGCCGCGGAGTTCAACGGCACGGCTCCCGACTCTCGCCGGTTCCGCATGAACATCACGATCGCGGGGACTGACGCGTGGGCCGAGCACGCCTGGCGCGGGCAGAAGGTGACCATCGGCGAGGTCGACCTGCGCGTCATCGCCCCCGTGCCGCGCTGCGTGGTCACGACGCGAAACCCGGAATCGGGCGCCACCGACGCCCGCATCCTGCATGCGCTGGCCCGGCTGCGCGGCAAGAACGACATCACCTTCGGCCTCTGGTGCGACGTCCTGCGACCCGGCGGTATCCACGTCGGTGATGCGGTCATGCCGCCGCCGGACAGCTGATCACGAGCGGCCAACGGCAGCCGCCGGGACGTCGGCACCGGAAATGATCCGCTATGGTCCGGATGGCAGACCGTGGGAAGGAAGCGTGATGACGCGGCGGATATGCGTGACGGGCGCGAGCGGGCAGGCCGGCCGGGCCGTGGTGCGGGACCTGCGCGAGCACGGGTACGACGTGGCGGCGACCGATATCGTGACGCGGCCCGGCGAGGACGAGGCGCTCCGCGCTGACCTCACCGACTACGGCCAGGCGGTCGAGGCGGTATCCGGCGCAGACGCCGTTGTGCACCTGGCGAACATCCCGGCGCCCGGCCTGGCCACCCCGGCGGCCACCTTCAACGCCAACATGACGATGAACTTCAACGTCTTCCACGCGGCGGCGAACCTGAAGCTGAGCCGCGTCGTGTGGGCCTCCAGCGAGACGACGCTGGGCCTGCCGTTCGACGTGCCGCCGCGCTACGCCCCGGTGGACGAGGACCATTACCCGGTGCCGACCTCGACCTACGCGCTGTCCAAGGTGGCCAGCGAGACGGTCGCCGGGCAGATCGCGCAGTGGTCTGGCATCCCGTTCGTGGCACTGCGCTTCTCCAACATCATGGAGCCCGCGTGGTACGCGGAGTTCCCGTCCTTCTGGGACGATCCGCTGCTGCGCAAGTGGAACCTGTGGGGCTACATCGACCAGCGGGACGTGGCGCAGTCCTGCCGGCTCGCGCTGGAAGCCGACGCCAGCGCCGTGGGACCGGCCTCATCGTTCATCATCGCGGCGGCCGACACGGTGATGAACCGGCCTTCGGCGGACCTGCTCGCCGAGGTGTTTCCCGGCGTGGAGCTCACGCGCGACGTGGGCAAGTTCGGCACGCTGCTGGCGATCGACCGCGCCCGGCAGTGCCTCGGCTTCAAGCCCGAGCATTCCTGGCGGGACCACATCGGGGGCTGACCTGCTGGCCTGGCCGCCACGGGCCGCCAGGCCGTTACCGTCCCGGCAGCAGCACGCTCAGGCAGGTGACGCAGCCTTCGAGCTTCTCGAACTCGCTGATGTCCACCACGACCGGGGTGAAGCCCATGTCGTCCAGGAGCTCGGCGGTGCGGGGCGCGGACGCGGCGATCAGCACCCGGTCGCCGCCGAGCGGGACGACATGGCAGCCGGCTTCCTCGTCCACCGGCCGGACCGCCGGGAACAGCGCGGCCGGCACCAGCTCGGGCAGCAGCAGGAACGTGCCGTCGGGCAGCGCGGTTACCGCGGACTTCAGGTGCAGCACGTTGCTCAGCGGGACGGCTATGACGGTGCGCCCGAGCGGAGCCAGCAGCGCGCGCAGCTGGCGGACGCCCGCGCCGTTGGTCCGCCCGCCGCGCCCCACGTACACGGTGGGCCCGGCCTGCAGCACATCCCCGCCGTCCAGCGTCCCCGGCTCCTGGATCGCGGCGGTACGCAGCCCGAGCCGCCCGGCCGCCGAGGCGACGCCGGCCACCTCGGGCCGCCGGGCGGGCGCGCCCGGGCGGGCCAGCACCGCCAGGTCCTCGCACACCACCACCGCGTCTTCAACGAAGACCGAGTCCGGGCAGTCGTCAGCGACCGGCACCTGCTCGATGCCCCAGCCGCTGGCCGCCAGCGCACTGGCGTAGGCCGCGTGCTGGGCCCGGGCCAGGGCCACGTCCACCGGGGTGCGCCGGATGTGGGTGACGATGCCCTCGGCCAGCCTGCTGCTGGGTGCGCGGACCAACGCCGTGCCGTTCACCATCGCCTCCGTTGCCTTCTGGTGAGCAAACGTGAGTCTGCTGATTCATCAGGCAGCCTCGCCTTGCGGTGAGGCGGTCCCCGCCTTGCCCTGCGGCCGCCGGCGCGCGGGGTTGACGTTTCACGGCCTCCTGCGTCGCCTGCTCGCGCAGGCTCGGTCTCACGGGTGGCTCCACGTCCTGCCACCGGGCCACTCCCGGCGGGACTCTGTTCACCCGGGCGGGTTTCGCCGAGCCGGGCGAGGTTGACTGCGGCGTTGAGGTCGCGGTCGATCTCCAGGCCGCAGTGGCCGCACTGATAGATCCGGTCGGCCAGCGTCAGGTTTGGCTTTCGCCTGCCGCAGGCCGAGCAGAGCTTGCTCGATGGATAGTAGCGTCCGGCTTCCACGAGGGTGGAGCCGTACCACGTGCACTTGTAGGCCAGGATCCGCCGCACCTCAGCGAGGGAGGCGTCGGACAGCGCGCGGTTCAGGCCGCGCTTGTGCGCCCCGCCGGCCGACCGCATCCCGGAGGCGTTTAGCGTCTCCACCGTGATGACCCGGTGCTGCTGCGCCAGGGACGTGGTGGCCTTGTGCAGCACGTCCCGGCGCACGGCGGCGGCATGAGCGTGGACGCGGCCGATGCGCCTGTTCGTCCGGCCCCAGCGTTTCGACGGCGGCCTGCGGCTCTTGGTGCCCGGATCCCAGGGGCCCTGCTGGCGGGCGGCCTTCCTCTGGAGCGCCCGCAGCCGTCCCTGGGCAGTGGTGAGGGATTTCGGGGCCGGGACCCGGCCGATCTCGCGGCTGTCCGGTGCCGCGATTACCAGGAGGGAATCGGCCTTCACCCCGACATCAACGCCCACCGCCGGCTCCCCGGCAGCGATATGCGCCGGGGTGCCGGCGGCACGCTGGACGATGACCTGGAACGAGCAGAACCACCGCCCGGTTGAGTCCTCGGACAGGGTCGCGGACAGGATGCGCGCGGTCCCGGCCTCGGTTCGGCGGGCGAGTTTCCGGGTGGACTCGTGTGTCCGGATCCGCCCCAGGCGAGGCAGGGTCACGTGGCGCCGGCTGGCCTCCGCCCGGATCGTCCCGGTCGTGAACCGCACCGACCGCCGGGAACGGGCCGATTTGAACACCGGAAAGCCGGCCGCCTTTCCGGCGCGCTCTCCCGTGCGGGACCTGTCCCACGCATCAAGCCCCCGGGCCAGAGCGTCCAGGCCGCTGTTATATGCCTCCTTTGAGTTCTCCGCCCACCACGGGGCGGCCTCGTCCTTGCGCCGGTTCCACTCCTTGCGAAGCCCCGCGAGCGACCAGCTCAGCGACGGCGTCAGGTCAGCCCCGGCGATGCCGTAGGAGCGCTCCGCGGCGCGCTGGTCCATGACGGCCTTCACCAGC
>Ga0335074_10004602_pt1 | contig 19019 bp, 16 predicted proteins | sample Lox_Sample_23_FD_206715 | JGI IMG/M metagenome (GOLD analysis project Ga0335074, IMG submission 206715) | Soil microbial communities from Loxahatchee National Wildlife Refuge, Florida, United States - Lox_Sample_2.3 | ecosystem: Environmental > Terrestrial > Soil > Wetlands | place: USA... | reverse complement strand
TGGCGACAACTTCCGTTGCGCCGTCAGGTTCGATGAAGCCGATGTCGAAGCGTGGATCGAGCAGCGCAAGAGCGCGTCAGCCGCCTAGATCGCATCCCCAAGGCCAAGACTATCGAGCGCGCTGGCGATCCCCGCTGGCGCGCTCTTTCTTTCGGCGCAGGCTTCGTTTCTCTTAGCTTGTGAAAAGGAACGTCGGCGGATCGGGCGCGCGCAGCGGACAATTGTCGGCAGCCAGTGAAAGAGGGCACGCGATCTCTTCGCGACGATCCTGGGCGCAGTTGATGCAGACCCTTTGGCCGCAGCCGGGCTGGCTGCATGAAACGACATTGTCCGGCTCGAAGCCGTTGAGCGCGCAGTCGCAAACGGGGCAGTTATCGGCGAGGCGGGGGATTTTGAATTCTGAAGGCATGACGAAACTCAAGGTTAGAAGGCTTGAAGACAGGCGATTGTCTCATGGCGTGCTGCGGTTCACCGATACTGCCGTTTTGGGTTCCCGGCCGGGGCCGCTGGCTACGCCCCAATCGCGGGGCAGATATGTCCCCGGTTATGTCCCCGGAGATTTTTCGGCCTTACCCCAGGTAGGGGATTTCTCTCTAAGTGCTTGGAATTATTGGTGAGCCCGGATGGGATCGAACCATCGACCCTCTGATTAAAAGTCAGATGCTCTACCCCTGAGCTACGGGCTCGCCAAAGGGCGGCGGACCATAGGGGGAGAGCCCCGGACGGTCAACACGGCGCCATGCCCTTGTTTCGCGCTAATTTTCCCACTCGCGCGGCGGCGGCCTGGGCTTCGCGACGGGCCGCGCGAGTTGCGTCCCCGAGCGGCTCACGGCGCCTCGTCCCCACCGGTAGGCGAGGATGCCCGGCCCTGCCGCCACCAAGAGAAGCAACACGTCACCGCGTCCGCCACGGAGCCTGCCCAGCGCCAGAAGGACGATCCAGCCGGCGACCGCGACAATCATCCAGACGAGGCCTGCGATGCGGGCGAAACGGTGCATGGGGCAGACTACGATCCCGCTTCCCCCATGCGAAAGTGGATCGCGCCACGCATCCTCGCCTAGCATCGCCCCATGTGCGGAAAGTTCACGCATCTGAGGGGCTGGCAGCACGTCGTCGCCTATGCCGATCTCGTGGCCGCCACCGGCGGCGAGGTGGAGACCGTCATGCCCATGCGGCTGGCGCATGTCGTCACGCTGGACGAAGCGGGCCGGCGCAAGGTCGTGCCGATGCGCTGGGGCATGGTGGCGCGCAACGCCAAGGATCCCTTCAGCGGCACCAAGCACATCCACGCGCGCGCCGAGACCATCGACACGCTGCCCACCTTCCGCGAGGCGTTCGCCGAACGGCGCGGGCTCGTTGCACTTTCCACGTTCAACGAGGCGAAAGAGATCACACCCACCAAGCGCGAGCAGCAGGTGATCACGCCGCGCGACGGCAAACCGCTGGCGGTCGCCGTCGTTTGGGAACGCTGGACGCGTCGCGTTGAAGGCGAGCTTCTGACATTCGCGATGGTGACAGTGCCCGCCAATCGTTTGATTGCGGGCATGACCGACCGCATGCCCGCATTCCTCGCGCCTGAAGACTGGAGCAAATGGCTGGGGGAACGGCCCGCGTCGCCGGAAGAGATCAAGGCGCTGCTCAAGACCGTCGAAGGCGACTGGGACATGCGCCCGCAAACCAAGACGCCGCCGCCGGCGAAACCGAACGCGCAGTCGGAACTGTTTTAAAATCTGTCATGGCCCGCAAATGCGGGCCACCCAGTTGAAAGTAGCAACCTGACGAATGCCCAGCCTGGAATTCGCGCTAAATTCTGTTCGGTCGCCGAAAGCGTCACCTGGGTGGCCCGCAGCCGCGGGTCATGACATTTATCTTTCAGGACGCAGGCGCGCTTTCCGCATCATCCCGCCGGTACGCCGCGGACACGCGTGCGGCGAAAGCCTGCGTCGTGCCGGCCGCGATCGCCTCGCGCAAGGCCTGCATGATGTCCTGATAGAAGGTGAGATTGTGCCAGGTGATAAGCATCGAGGCGGTGATCTCGTGCGCCTTCACCACATGATGCAGATAGGCGCGGGAATAATCGCGGCAGGCGGGACAGCGGCAGCCGGGATCGAGCGGCGCGGGATCTTCCGCGTGTTTTGCGTTGCGCAGGTTTAGCGCGCCGTTCCAGGTGAACGCCTGGCCGTTGCGGCCCGAGCGCGTGGGCAGCACGCAATCGAACATGTCGATGCCGCGCAGCACCGCACCCACCAGATCGTCCGGCTTGCCGACGCCCATCAGATAATGCGCGCGATCCGCCGGCAGATGCGGCACGGCTGCGTCGAGCGTGTCGAACATGGCACTCTGACTTTCGCCGACGGCGAGACCGCCCAGCGCATAACCGTCGAAGCCGATCTGCATCAGTTCGTGCGCCGCGCGTGCGCGCAAATGCGGAAACACGCCGCCCTGCACGATGCCGAAACACGCCCGGCCCTCGGAGCCTTTGAACGCCGCCTTCGAACGCTTCGCCCAGCGCATCGACAACGCCAGCGATTTTTCGATCTCCGCTTCAGTTGCGGGCCAGGCGGGACATTCGTCGAGCACCATCTGGATGTCGGAGCCGAGCAGGCCCTGGATCTCCATCGCCCGTTCCGGCGAGAGGAATTCCTCCGAGCCGTCGATATGCGAGCGGAAGCGCACACCCTCCTCCGTGATCTTGCGCAGCTTCGACAGCGACATCACCTGGAAGCCGCCGGAGTCGGTGAGGATCGGCCGCTCCCACGCCATGAAACGATGCAGCCCGCCCAGTTGCGCGATGCGTTCCGCGCCGGGCCTGAGCATCAGGTGATAGGTGTTGCCGAGAATGATGTCGGCGCCTGTCTCGCGCACGGATTGCGGCAGCATCGCCTTCACCGTCGCGGCCGTTCCGACCGGCATGAAGGCGGGCGTGCGGATCGTCCCGCGTGGCGTGGCGATTTCGCCCAGGCGCGCGGCGCCGTCTGTAGCTTTCACCTTGAAATGGAATGCGCTCATGCCTTGGCCCGGAATAGCAGGCAGGCGTCGCCATAGGAATAGAAACGATAGCGTTCCCGGATCGCCTCCGCATAGGCGCGTTTCATCGTCTCAAGGCCTGCGAAGGCCGAGACCAGCATGAACAGCGTCGAGCGCGGCAGGTGGAAATTGGTGAGCAGGATGTCGGCCGTGCGGAAGGTGTAGCCCGGCGTGATGAAGATGTCGGTCTCGGCCGAAAGCGGCGCGATCGTGCCGCTGGCCTGCGCCGCGGACTCCAGCGTGCGCAGCGACGTGGTGCCGACAGCGACGACACGGCCACCTTTGACGCGTGCAGTGTTCAGCCGTTCCGCAGTTCCCGCGTCCAGCTCAGCCCATTCGGCGTGCATGTGATGAGCCGCCGTATCCGTGGCCGTCACCGGCAGGAATGTCCCCGCGCCCACATGCAGCGTCACATGCTCGCGCGCGATGCCCTTCGCAGCCAGCCGTGCCAGCAACTCTTCCGTGAAGTGCAAGCCGGCGGTCGGCGCAGCAACGGAGCCGGCACGATCCGCGAAGTACGTCTGGTAGTCGTCGGCATCCTGTGCGTCGGTCTCGCGTTTGCCGGCGATGTAAGGCGGCAGCGGCATTTCGCCTTCGCGCGCAATGGCTGAATCGAGCGCTGTGCCTTCAAGAGCGAAACGCATTTCGAGTTCGCCTGCCTCGCCGCGCGCGACAACTTCTGCTTCCAGAGATTGCCCAAGGTGCAAACGATCGCCGGCGAGAAGCTTTCGTGCCGGGCGCGCGAACGCGGAGAAACGATTGGGCGCGAGACGTCTGTGCAGCAGGATTTCGATCTTGGGCCCATCGCCGCCTTGCCCCTCGCGCGGCGCGCGGCGTCCGTGCAGGCGCGCAGGAATGACTTTGGTGTCGTTGACGACGAGCGCGTCGCCTGCGTTCAGATACGTCGGCAGATCGCGGACGTGTTTGTGTTCCAGCGTGCCGTCGGCATGCACGACCAGCATGCGCGCGGAATCGCGCGGCCGCGCGGGGCGGAGCGCGATCAAGCCTACGGGGAGTTCAAAATCGAAAAGCGAGACGTCCATGACTGTTCGGTTTTACCTCCCCTTTATGGAGAGGTCGACGCGGCGAGCGAAGCGAGTGGCGCGGCCTCCCCACAAGGGGAGGCGGAACGCTTACGCCGCCGCGCGGCCCACGCTTTCGAGGACGGCGGCGATGATCTGGTCCTGCGTCTTTTCGTCGAGATAGGGATGCATGGGCAGGCTGATGACCTTTTTGCCGATATCGGTCGAAACGGGCACAGGCACGGCCGGATAATGCGCGTAGCCTTTTTGCGCCGTCATCGGGATCGGATAGTAGATGGCAGTCGGGATGCCCTTCGCCTTCAGGTCCGCCGCGAGCGTATCACGATCTGGCACCTGGATCGTGTATTGCGCCCAGGTCGATAGCGCGCCGTCGATGACACGGGGCACACGGATGGAATTGGATTGGCCCAACGCCTTCGAATAACGCTGCGCAACCGCCTCGCGCATCTCGATCTCTTCCGGAAACAGTTTCAGCTTCTCGAGCAGAATCGCGGCCTGGATGGTGTCGAGGCGCGAATTCACGCCGATGCGGACGTTCTCGTATTTGTCGGCGCCCTGCCCGTGCACATGGATCGAACGTAAGAGCTGAATGAGGCCGTCGTCATTGGTGAACGTCGCACCGCCGTCGCCGTAGCAGCCGAGCGGCTTCGCGGGAAAGAAACTCGTGGCCGCCGCATCGCCCAGCGAGCCGGTGCGTTTCGCACGCCAGAGTCCGCCGAATCCCTGCGCCGTGTCGCACAGCATCAGAAGTTTCTCGCGCTTGATGACCGGCTCGAGCGCCGCGTAATCCGCGGGCTGGCCGAAGAGATCAACGGGCATCACGACGCGCGGTTTCAACCTGCCGTCACGTTTCGCCATCGCGATCGCGGCTTCGAGGCTTTTCGGATCCATATTGTAGGTGTCTTCGAGCACGTCGACGAAGACGGGCTCGGCGCCCACCAGCGCCACGACTTCCGCGGAGGCCGCGAAGGTAAACGCGGGCACGAACACTGCATCGCCCGGCCCCACATCCCATGCGCGCAGCACGATCATCAGCGCGTCGGTGCCGTTGGCGCAGGCGAGCGCATGTTTCACGCCGGCGAATTCCGCGAGCTTCGCTTCCAATTCGCGCACCTGCGGGCCCATGACCCATTGCCCGCCCTCGACGGCCTTCTCCACCGCCTGCATGAGCGACGGGCCGAGGCGCTTGCGCTGCGCCTGCAGATCGATGAACGGAATAGAACTCATGGGGACCAGGCCTCGAAATGGCGCCTCGTTTCTAGGCGAAAGCGCCCCTGCCCTCAACGTTCGGGGCAACACCAAATGTTGCCGAATGCGTCAGGCGTCCGCCTTGACCCGCATCTTAACGATCTTGTCGGGCGCGCCGGAGATCATGCCGTTGTTGTGCTCGCCGCCCTTCTTGATGGCGTCGACGTGATCCATGCCGTCCACCACCTTGCCCCACACCGTGTACTGACGATCGAGCCACGGCGCTTCGTCGAAGCAGATGAAGAACTGGCTGTTGGCGCTGTTGGGATTGCCGGTGCGCGCGGCGGACACGGTCCCGCGCACATGCGGCTCCCCGGTGAACTCGGCTTTCAGATCCGGAAGCTCGGAGCCGCCGCTGCCCGTGCCCGTCGGATCGCCCGTCTGCGCCATGAAGCCCGGGATGACGCGATGGAAGACGATGCCGTCATAGAAACCCTGCCGCGCCAGTTCCTTGACGCGCGCGACATGGTTGGGCGCGAGATCCGGACGCAGCTCTATCGTCACGGGCCCCGTCTTCAATTCCAGGATGATGGTGTTTTCCGGATCGGCGGACATCAGGCTTTCTTTCGTTTCTCGTTGCAGCGATGAACCAGTTTCTCGGCGACGTAAGGCGTGAGGAACGGCGAGACATTGCCCCCCAGCATCGCCACTTCCTTGACCAGTTTGGATGCGATCGACAGATATTTGGGGTCGGCCATCAGGAACACGGTCTCGATATCGGGGGCGAGGCGCTGGTTCATGCCGACGATCTGAAATTCGTACTCGAAATCCGACATGGCTCGAAGACCTCTGACGACGATGTTCGCGCCGACCTGTCGCGCGAAATCGACCTGGAGGGAATCGCCGAACGGCTGGACATCGATCGTGCCGTCATCCTTGGTGAGCAACGTCGCCTCGTGGCGCCACATGTCGGCGCGCTCTTCGAACGAGAAGAGGGGATTCTTGCCGGTTCCCGTCCCCACCCCGATCACCAGCTGATCCACCAGCTTCAGCGCGCGCTTGACGATGTCGAGATGGCCGAGCGTCGGCGGATCGAAGGTGCCCGGATAAAGCCCAATGCGTTTCGTCGCCATACGATCCCCTCAATCTCAGGCGCCGGCGTCGCCGGACGTTTCCTCAATGCGCTCGACTGCCACCACGCGTTCGCCGCCTTCCACCCGGAACACGGTAACGCCGCCCGAGCCGCGGCGTTGCACGCTCACGCTTGCCGCCGGCACGCGGATGGTCTTGCCGGCATCGCTGATCATCATCAGATCATCCGTATCCTCGATGGGGAAGGCCGCCGCGATGGCCGTGTTCTTGCGCCCCATGTCCATGGCCACGATACCCGATCCGCCCCGGCCCGTGGCACGATATTCGTAGGAACTCGAGCGCTTGCCGTAGCCGTTTTCGGAGACGCTGAGCACGAACTGCTCCTTGGCGCCCAGGGCCGCGTAGCGCTCCGGCGTCAACGTCGCCTCCTCGCCCATCTCCTCGTCGTCCGTCAGGTCCTCCGTGACGGGCTCGGCCTCCTCGCCGGAGATGGCCCGGCGCGCCGCGCTCGCCTGCTTGAGATAGGCGCGGGCTTCCGCCGTCGTCGCGTCGGAATGGTGGAGGAGCGACAGGCTCACCACTTCGTCGCCCTGGGCGAGCTTGATGCCGCGCACGCCGGTGGAATCGCGACCCTTGAAGACGCGCACGTCGTTGATCGAGAAGCGGATGCACTTGCCGAGGCGCGTGGTCAGCAGGATATCATCGTGCTCCGTGCAGGTCTGCACGCCCACGATGCCGTCATCCTCCGCAAGCTTCATGGCGATCTTGCCGTTGCGGTTGATGCTGGCGAAATCCGACAGCTCGTTGCGGCGGATGTCGCCGGACTTGGTGGCGAAGACGACGTTGAGCTTTTCCCACTCGGCTTCGTCTTCGGGCAGCGGCAGCACCGTCGTGATGCGCTCGCCCGGCTGCAGCGGCAGAAGATTGACCATCGCCTTGCCGCGGCCGTGGATCGGCGCGTCCGGCAAGCGCCAGACCTTGAGCTTGTAGGCCATGCCGGTCGAGGAGAAGAACACCAGTGGTGCATGCGTGGACGCCGCGAAGATGTGCGTAACGAAATCCTCTTCGCGCGTGGCCATGCCGGCGCGGCCCTTGCCGCCGCGGCCCTGCACGCGATATTCGGCCAGGGGCGTGCGCTTGATGTAGCCGCCATGGGTGACAGTGACGGCCACTTCCTCGCGCTCGATCAGGTCTTCGTCTTCGACCTCGATTTCCGCTTCGACGAGCTCGGTCCTGCGCGGCGTCGCAAACTCAGCCTTGATCGCTTCAAGCTCCGTGCGCGCCATGGCGAGCACACGGGCGCGGCTTCTCAGGATGTCGAGATAATCCTGGATGGATTCGCCCAGCTTCTTCACTTCGTCGCCGATTTCGTCGCGGCCGAGCGCGGTCAGGCGCTGCAGCCTGAGATCGAGAATGGCTTTCGCCTGTTCCTCGCTCATGCGGATCGTGCCGTTGTCGGCGATCACGTGGCGGGGATCGGCGATGAGCGCCACCAGCGGGCCGACGTCCTTCGCCGGCCAGTCGCGCGACATCAGCCCCTCGCGGGCGGCAGAGACGTCGGCGGCGCCGCGGATCAGCGCGATCACTTCGTCGATATTGGCGACGGCGACGGCGAGACCGACCAGGATATGGCCGCGGTCGCGCGCCTTGCCGAGCTCGTATCGCGTGCGTTTGGTGATGACCTCTTCGCGAAAGGCGACGAAGGCGCCGACCATGTCCTTGATGTTCATCACCTGCGGACGGCCCGCATTCAGCGCCAGCATGTTGACGCCGAAACTCGTCTGCAGTTGCGAGTAGCGGTAGAGCTGGTTGAGGACGACGTCCGGCGACGCATCGCGCTTCAGCTCGATCACCACGCGCATGCCTTGACGGTCGCTCTCGTCGCGCAGGTCGGCGACGCCTTCGATGCGCTTGTCGCGGACCAGCTCCGCGATGCGCTCGATCATGGTTGCCTTGTTCACCTGATAGGGAATCTCGGTGACGATGATGGCGTCGCGATCCTTGCGAATCTCTTCGATCGTGCAGCGGGCACGCATGAGGATGGATCCGCGGCCGCGGGCGAGTGCGCCGCGCGCGGCCTGCTTGCCGATGATGAGCGCGCCGGTCGGGAAATCCGGCCCCGGCACGATTTCGGTCAGCGCATCGAGCGTGATCGACGGATCGTCTATGAAGGCAAGGCACGCATCGATCACTTCGCCCAGATTGTGCGGCGGGATGTTCGTCGCCATGCCGACGGCAATACCGGAGGCGCCGTTGACGAGCAGGTTCGGATACCGCGCCGGCAATACGATCGGCTCCCGCTCCGAGCCGTCGTAATTGTCCTGAAACTCGACCGTTTCCTTGTCGATGTCTTCCGTCAGCGCGTGCGCGATCTTGGCTCTGCGCGCTTCGGTGTAACGCATGGCCGCCGGCGGATCGCCGTCGACGGAACCGAAATTGCCCTGCCCGTCGATCAGCGGCACGCGCATGGAGAATTCCTGCGCCATGCGTACGAGCGCGTCGTAGATCGACTGGTCGCCGTGCGGATGATATTTGCCCATCACATCGCCGACGATCAGCGCGGATTTGCGATAGGGCTTGTTCCAGTCGCGGCCGTTCTCGTGCATCGAGTAAAGGATGCGGCGATGCACGGGCTTGAGACCGTCGCGCGCGTCGGGAATGGCGCGGCTGACGATCACGCTCATCGCATAGTCGAGATAGGAGCGGCGAAGCTCTTCCTCGATCGCGATCGGATTGATGCTTGGCGCGCCAGGCGGGGCGCCTTCCGGCTTATCGTTCAATGTCATCCTCAGGCCCGGGGCCGTGCGCCTAGTAGCATCTGGCGCGCGCCGCTTCCATAGGCAGGTCTTTGTTGGAAAATAACAGTCTTTTCAGTACCTTACAGCAATTTCACACCAGGCCAAAGGCTTTGCGGTCGGACCCTGCCGAGTGCGGCGATGCCACAGCTAATGACAAAGAATTTCATGGCCTTGTTGCGGACGCGAAGCTACATCACTTCTACTCCGTCGGGGTTCGCCCCGGCAATGTATTAGAGCCCCCGCACTTCCGGATTTAAACGTGCCGTATCAGCGTGTTGAGCTTCGTTGCGCGTGCCTGCCGCTGATGCTGGCAGCGGGAATCGCTCTGACGGGTTGCGGGCCCTCGCAAAAGCCCGCGAATCAGGCGCCGGTGGTCGGCGTCGTGGTCCTTAAGCCGCAGTCCGCGCAACTGACGACCGAACTCCCGGCCCGCACCAGTCCCTACCTGACATCCAATGTCGAGCCTCAGGTAACGGGCATCCTCAAATCCATCCTGTTCACGCAGGGCGGCCTGGTGCATGCCGGCCAGGCGCTCTACCAGATCGAACCGGCACCTTTCCAGGCCGCCTTCGATCAGGCCAAGGGCCAGCTCGCCAAGGACGAAGCCACCCTGGTCAAGGACAAGATCGATCTCGGTCGCTATGCCGCGCTGTGGAAACAGAACGCAATCTCGCAGCAGACGTATCAGGACCAGATCGGCACAGTCGGGGTCGATACCGGCGTGGTCCAGACTGACAAGGCGGCCGTCGAGGCCGCCCGCATCAACCTCGGCTGGACCCGCGTCACCGCCCCCATCACCGGCGTGATCGGCCGTGCGCTGATCACGCCCGGCGCGCTGGTGACCGCGAATCAGACGACCCCGCTTGCGGTCATTCAGACCCTCGATCCAATTTACGTCGATATGAACCAGTCCAGCGACGAGCTCGTGCAGCTCGAGCAAAGTGCTGCCGCGGGACAGATCAATCGAAAAGCGCCCGTGACCGCTAAAGTGAAGCTGGAGCTCGAGGACGGAACGCCCTACCCGCTGGACGGCACATTGCAGTTCTCTGAAGTCACGGTCGATCCCAACACCGGCGCGGTTGTGCTGCGCGCCATTTTCCCAAACCCGCGCGGGCTTCTGCTGCCGGGTATGTATGTCCGCGCCACGATCGTCGAGGGGATCGACAGGAACGCGATCCTTGCGCCCCAGCAGGGCGTGAGCCGGAACGAACGCGGCGAACCGACGGCCTATGTTGTCGATGCTCACGGCATTGCGCGGTTGCGCGCGTTGACGGCGCCACGTGTCGTCGGCCACGACTGGCTGGTGACGAAAGGTCTGCAGGCCGGTGACCGGCTCATTGTGGAAGGCCTGCTGCGGGTGCAGGCGGACAAGCCCGTGCGCGCGGTGCCGGCGAATCTGGCGGCCGACGCCGACGGCGGACGTTAACCCGCCATGGCGCGCTTCTTCATCGACCGCCCCGTTTTTGCCTGGGTCATCGCCATTGTCATCATGGTGGCGGGGCTTCTCTCCGTCCTGAGACTGCCGATAGCGCAATATCCGACGATCGCACCGCCGGCGGTGACGATCTCCGCCACCTATCCGGGCGCGTCGGCGGAAACCGTGCAGAACTCGGTGACGCAGGTCATCGAGCAGCAGCTCACGAGCATCGACAATCTCCTGTACTTTTCCTCGTCCAGCAGTTCATCCGGCGAAGTCAGCATCACGGCCACGTTCGCGCCCGGTACCAATCCCGACATCGCGCAAGTGCAGGTGCAGAACAAGCTGTCGCAAGCGACGGCGCTTCTGCCTGTGGAGGTCCAGGAGCAGGGCGTCACCGTCCAGAAGTCGCAGCCGAGCTTCCTGCTTGCCGTCGCCCTCTACGACACCGGCGGCCGCTACACCAACAGCGATATTTCCGATTACATCACCAGCCATCTGCAGGACCCGCTGTCGCGCGTATCGGGCGTAGGCTCTGCCCAGGTGTTCGGGTCGCAATATGCCATGCGCATCTGGCTGAACCCGTTGAAGCTGGCGACTTACAATCTGATGCCGAGCGACGTCAGCAATGCGGTCCTCGCGCAGAATACCCAGGTCGCCGCCGGCGAACTTGGTTCGCTTCCCGCCGTTCCCGGACAGGAACTCGACGCAACGGTCACGGCGCAGTCCGAACTTCAGACGCCAGAGCAGTTCCGCAACATCATCCTCAAGACCAACAGCAACGGCGCCGTCGTGCGTCTGGGCGATGTGGCGCGCGTGGAACTCGGCGCGCAGGACTATTCCAATCTCAGCCGGATGAACGGGTTTCCGGCCTCGGGCATCGCCGTCAAGCTCGCGCCGGGCGCCAACGCGCTAACCACCGCCGACGCCGTCAAAGCCAAGGCCGAGTCGCTGAGCGCAACCTTCCCGCCGGGCATCAAGCTCGCCTACCCGGTCGACAATACGGGCTTCATCCGCCTTTCGATCAATCAAGTGATCAAAACGCTCGTCGAGGCGATCTTCCTCGTCGTCGCCGTGATGTTCGTGTTCCTGCAGGAATGGCGCACGACGCTGATCCCCGCGATCGCCGTTCCCGTCGTGCTCCTCGGCACCTTCGGCGTTCTCGCGGCCGCAGGCTTCACGATCAACACGCTGACGCTTTTCGCACTCGTGCTCGCGATCGGCCTTCTCGTCGACGACGCCATCGTGGTCGTGGAAAATGTCGAGCGCATCATGCGCGAAGAGGGGCTTCCGCCGCGGGAGGCCACGCGCAAATCGATGGACGAGATCACCGGCGCCCTGATCGGCATCGCGCTCGTCCTTTCGGCCGTTTTCCTCCCCATGGCTTTTTTCGGCGGTTCGACCGGCGCCATTTACCGGCAGTTCTCCATCACCATCATTTCGGCGATGTCGCTTTCGATCCTCGTGGCACTGGTGGTGACGCCCGCGTTGTGCGCGACGCTGTTGAAGCCGATCCCCAAGGGGGGCGCCGTGGCGCATGGCGCCTTCTTCCGCTGGTTCAACCGGACCTTCGAAGCCATGGTCGCGCGTTACCAGAGCCTGCTGGAGAAAATGTTCGCGAATGTCCGTCCGGCGCTGTTCGTCTACGCCGGAATCGTCGCGCTGCTGGCCGCTCTGTTTTATCTCTTGCCGACCGGGTTTCTTCCGGAAGAGGACCAGGGCACCATTATCACGCAGATCCAGCTCCCGACCGGCGCTACGCAGCCGCGCGCGCTCGCGATCGCCAAGCAGGTCGAGCATTTCTTCCTGGTCGACGAGAAGAAAAACGTCTTCACCTGCTTCGTCGTGCTGGGCTTCAGTTTCGCAGGCCAGGGACAGAACACCGGCATCGTGTTCGTGCACCTGAAGAACTGGAGCGAGCGCAGCGGCTACGCCAACAGCGCAGAAGGAATCGTGCAGCGCGCCCAGAAGCTGTTTTCCAAGATCCGCGACGCCCAGGTGTTCGCACTCGTGCCGCCCGCAGTTCAGGAACTCGGCAACACATCCGGTTTCGACCTCGAACTGGAGGATCGCGGCAACATCGGCCACGCGGCGCTGGAACGGGCCCAGGGCGAGCTCATGGGCCTTGCCGCCCACGATCCGCTGCTCACGGCGGTGCGGCCGAACAGTCTGCCCGACACGCCCCAGCTCCACGTGGACATCAACGAGGCCGAAGCCCAGACGCTGGGGCTGACCGTGGCAGACATCAACAACACGCTCAGCGCCGCCTGGGGATCCGAGTTCATCAACCAGTTCATCGATCGCGGACGGGTCAAGTTCGTGTTCATGGAAGGCGACGCGCCGTTTCGCATGAAGCCCGACGACCTCAACGACTGGTACGTGCGCAATTCCGCGGGCACGATGACCCCGTTTTCCTCTTTCGCCAGCTATTCCTGGCAATTGGGCCCGGCGACGCTCACCCGCTACAACGGGCTTCCGGCGCTGGAAATTCAGGGCCAGGCCGCGCCGGGTCAAAGCTCGGGCACGGCCATGACGGAGATCGCCAAGCTGATCGCGCAGCTGCCCAAGGGCGTGGGCTTTGAATGGACCGGGCTGTCGTTTCAGGAGGTTCTCTCGGGCGCGCAGGCGCCGGCGCTCTACGGCCTGTCCGTGCTCGTCGTCTTTCTGTGCCTAGCGGCGCTTTACGAAAGCTGGTCGGTGCCGTTCTCGGTGATGCTGGTCATTCCCTTGGGTGTCGCGGGTGCGCTTCTCGCGGCCACGCTGCGCGGACTTTATAACGACGTGTTTTTTCAGGTCGGCCTTCTGACCACGATCGGCCTGTCCGCCAAGAACGCCATCCTGATCGTGGAATTCGCGGAAACGGCAGCGCGCGGCGGCGCGGATTATAAAGACGCGGCGCGCCAGGCGGCCAAGCTGCGGCTCAGGCCAATCCTGATGACGTCGCTCGCCTTCATTGCCGGCGTGGCTCCGCTCGCGATCGCGACGGGCGCCGGCGCAGCAAGCCAGAACGATATCGGCACGGGCGTCATCGGCGGCATGATCACGGCGACCGCCTTGGCCGTCTTCTTCGTGCCGATGTTCTTCGAGCTGGTGCGGTCGCGATTCCATCCGGCGCCGAAACCGGCGGATTGAGGCACGCCTCCATCAACGACGACGTCGGTGCGCGGGCTTCCAGCCCGCGGTTGCGCAGCCGTCGCAATTGATGCGGGCAAGATGCCCGACGTGATTGCGCGTTGAAAGCTTGCCTGTGATTAGAACGGAATCTCGTCGTCCATGTCGCCGCGGTCGAAGCTGGCCGGAGCTTCGCCGGAGCCGGAACGGCCCGCGCCGCCGCCACCGCCGCCTTCACCACGCCCGTCGAGCATGACGAGCTCGCCGCGGAAGCGGTTGAGGACGACTTCCGTCGAATATTTCTCCTGGCCGTCCTTGTCGGTCCATTTGCGCGTGGACAGCTGGCCCTCGAGATAGACCTTCGAGCCCTTGCGCAGATACTGCTCGGCGACCTTGGCGAGGTTCTCGTTGAAGATCACCACGCGGTGCCACTCCGTGCGCTCCTTGCGCTCGCCGCTCGCCTTGTCGCGCCAGCTCTCGGAGGTGGCAACCGACAGATTGACCACCGGCTCGCCCGACGTCATGCGGCGTACGTCCGGATCCTTCCCCAGATTGCCTATCAAAATCACCTTGTTGACGCTGCCGGCCATTGTCGGTCCTTCCCATGTCCTGAAGGCGCGCACCCTAACGCCCGCGTCTCAGCACCGCCACGCGGCGCCGACGCCAAACTCCCACTTGTTCTCTTTATGTTCTTACGCCGCCCGCGTCAATCCCCAGCAATTCTTGTCCTCCGAAGCTTTAGCGGAGGCGGATCGCCGCTGCCTACATCGCATTCATGAACAGGGGCGTGAGCTGGCGTGCGCCATAGACGCTTAAGTGGTGCTCGTCGCGATAGAGCGGGATGCCGTTCAACGACACGGCGCATGCCCCGGTCCGGCAGAGGATTTCGTGCGGGTAGACGATCGTGACGCCGTCAGTGCGCCGAAGCTCGGCGAACGTCGACAGCACGAATTTCTGGCGCTCGAAATAGGCGTCTTCGCTCGGCGGGGCGATGCGCATCTTGTCGGCTAGTTTTTCGCGCGCCAGCACCGCCGGAACCGGCCAGCCGATCTCCGGTACGGACGCGACGATGACGATCTTCTTGCCCGCGAGTGCCTTGACCGTGCGGGCAAGACCGCGTGCGAACACGGCGTGATTGCTCGTGTCGTCGGTGCCGCCGTCGTCCGCCAGCACGATATGGCCCTCGGGTTCCTCGCCGTAGGTCGAGCCTTCCGCATATTTCGCCCAGCGCGCTTCCAGGATGACTTCGCGGATCTCCGGCCGCGCCGCCTGCGCCAGCACATTCTGATTGAACGCGCGACACTCGGGACGCGGCGTCGTGACGTCGAGGAGCGGCGGACAGGAACGGCCGCCGGCGAACAATCCCGTGCGGCCTTCGCGCTTGGCCACGTCGGAAATCGCGGGCAACACGGCATCGGCGTGGGAGTCGCCCCAGAGGATGAAGCTCGGCTTGCCGCCGATGACGCCGATCTGACACATCTTCCCGTCGCGCACGGCATCGGGCGAAATGCCGAGGCAGGTGTCGATGCGCGGTTCGTGATCGTTCTCTTCCGCGAGGATTTTGCGCAGGTCGGGACGCAGCCGTTCCGGCAGGCCGTTGCCCTGCAAAAGGACAAGCGACGCCGCGGCGACGGCTGTCATCGCCATAGCGCCGCCGCCGAAAAGCTGGGGCGCGCGGAAGCGGAAGCGGCCGCTGCGGAACGGCTGCTCCACGAAATAGTAGGACGCGACGGCGAGCGCGAACGACGCCGCGACGAGGCAGACGACGCCTTCCGGCGACGGATTGCGATAGGTGAAGTAGCGCGTGAAGACGTAGAGCGGCCAATGCCAGAGATAAAGCGAATAGGAAATGCGTCCGATGAACACGAGCGGCGAGAGTGAAAGAAGGCCGCTCGCAACCGTCGGGCCCGGCGTTGCCGCGTAGATCAAAAGTGCTGCGCCCAGGCACGGCGCCAAAGCGGCCGCACCCGGAAACGGCGTGTCTGCGGAATAGAAGAACACGGCGAAGGCGATCAGCGCCGCGCCGGCGATGGCAAGCATGTCCCTCGCCCAGCGCCGACCGATGACGGGTGCCGCGCCGAGCGCGAGCAACGCGCCCAGCATCAGTTCCCAGGCGCGGCCGGGAAGCAGATAGAACGTGGCCGACGGGGCGTGCCCGACACCCCACACGGCGAAGGCGAGCGACGCGGCGAAGATCGCGGCCGTCACGGCCCTGCGCCGATGGCCGAAGAACAAAAGCACGGCCGGGAAGAACAGATAGAACTGCTCCTCGACGGCGATCGACCAGAGATGCAGCAGCGGCTTCTCGGCGGCGGCCACGTCGAAATAGCCGGCCTCGCGCCAGAACTCGAAATTTGCGGCGAACCCCGCCGTCGCCAGCAGGCTCTTCGCGTAACGCACGAGATCGACGGGAAAGAGAATGAACACGGCCGCGACCGTCGCGACCGCCAGCATGGCGAACAGCGCAGGAAAGATGCGACGCACGCGGCGTTCGTAGAAGTGCGCGATGGAGAAGCGGCCGTCGCCCTGCTCGGCCACGATCAACTGCGTGATCAGGAATCCCGAGATGACAAAAAATATATCGACGCCGACAAAACCGCCGCGGAACGGCCAGACATGATAGTGAAAAAAGAGAACCGGCAGGATCGCGAGCGCACGCAGCCCGTCAATGTCGGGACGATAGCGCGGGCCTGCAGAGGGAACGCGGGCGGTCATGAGGGGGCGCACATTCCTTCCGCCGCTCCCGCCCGTCAAGCTGCCGTTTCCTGTCAACGATCCCGGGATGCCCGCGTTCCGGGACTAGGCAATACTCTTTTCGAGATTGCCGAGGATCATCGTCCAGCCTTCCCTGTTCCGCTCGCCGTAATCCGCCGGCACGCCCTCGTTGGTGAGGGTGAGCTCGCAACCCTCGCCGCTCGCGACAATCTCAACGATGACACGCGTCATCTCGGGCGAAAATTTCGGGACCCCGAAGGTGAAGACGAGCCGCCGCGGCCGGTCGATCTCGAGATATTCGCCGACATGCTCGATGTCGATCCCCTCGAGACGGACGATCGAAAACTTACCCCCGACGCGCGGGTCGATCTCGCAGCGCGTGATCGTGCCCGTCGCCGTCGCGAAGAGCCATTTGGCCGCCGTCTTGGGGTCGAGCCAGGCGTCGAAGACGCGTTCGGGCCTGGCCGCGAAACGATGCGTGACACGCACGGTGACTTTGCCGGACATTATCGGACTCCCTTCCTGCGACGGTCTTCGTCTTCGCTTTCGAGCACCGCTTCGAGCGCGTGAAGCTGTCCGCGCCAGAACTTTTCGTAATAAGCCAGCCACACGTTCGCCGCGGCAAGCGGCCCGGGCACGATGCGGCAGACATGCGAACGCCCTTCGACCCGGCGGCGCAACAGCCCGGCACGCTCCAGGACCCGCACATGCTTGGACGCGGCCGCGAACGACATCCGGAACGGCTCGGCCAGCTCGCCGATCGTGCGCTCGCGCGTGGAGAGCCTCCTCAGCATCGCGCGGCGCGTGGAATCGGACAGCGCCCGGAACACGCCGTCCAGCGATTTCTGCGAACGTTGAACCATGTGGTTGAGCATACAGCGCCTTCGAAATTAGTCAACCGTCCGGTTTAACGTTCGCGAATGCACTCCGGGGCGTGTATTCACGACTTGCTAAGCAAGATCGCGCGAAGTTTTTTACAAATGCAGATCGATGCCGTATCAACGCATGCGGCGATAGTTGCAACCTGCAACGCAAAATTAAGCAGTCCTTAAAGGCGCGGGTCCAAGGTCTACGTCAGGTGTCGTTATTGGGGCTTGGACATGCTGGGTACGCTTCGCAGGTTCCTGCGCTCGTCTAGGGGCAATGTCGCGATGATTTTCGCGATCTCGGTTGTCCCTCTCATCTATCTGACCGGTATGGGCGTCGATTACGGCTCGGCGGCCATGCGCGAAGCGCAGTTGAATGCCATCGCGGACTCCGCCTCGCTCGCGGCCGTCACGCCTTCGATCATGGGAACGATAAGTCAGGGCGACCAGCCGTCGATCACGGCCGCGACGAATACGTTCAACGCGCAGGTCGGCTCGGTCGCCGGCGTGACCAATCCGAACGTGACCATCACCGTTGCCGACACGATCACCACGCGCACGGTGACGGTGTCCTATACCGCCACCTCGACGAATTTCTTTCCGAACGTTCTCGGCCGGTCCACCATCGCGCTCAGCGGCACGTCGCAAGCGGTCGGGTCCGTGGCGCCGAACATCAACTTCTACCTGCTCCTCGACGATTCGCCGTCGATGGGCATTCCGGCGACGCAGGCCGACATCACGACTCTGATCAACAACACGTCGTCCCAGGGCGGCTGCGCCTTCGCCTGCCACGAGTCCAACCCAAGCGCGGATAATCTGGGAAACCCCAAGAAGGTAAAGTGCTCGGACGGCACGACGCAATTCCCAAGCGGCGGCGAAGACAATTACTCGCTGGCGGAGTGCCTCGGCCTCACGCTGCGCATCGACAATCTCAGGACCGCCGTCGAAAACCTGACTACGACCGCGACGACCACCGAGCAGAACTACGCGGCGACCTATGAGATGGCGGTCTACACCTTCGACACATCGGTCAACACGATCAGCCCGTTGACCACGAGCATGTCGACCGTGAATTCCGATGCGCAGAACATCGCGCTTCTCGAGGTCTACGACAACAACAACCTCACCTCGTCCGACGACAACGACGACGAAGACACGAACTGGGACGGGGCCATGAAAACGATCAACGGGGACATGCCCAATCCCGGCAACGGCACCAATGCAGCGGGCGACACGCCGCAGGAGGTGCTCTTTATCGTGACGGACGGCATGATCGACGAACCCGAGCCCAGCGGCGGCAGCGCGGGCATGGCGACCGACTACGGCGATGTCTGCTGCGGCAGCCGCCAGCAATCCACGGTCAATCCGCTGAACTCGTCGGGCTCGGAAGTGGACACGAACTGGTGCACGACGATCAAGAATCGCGGCATCCGCATCGCGGTGCTCTACACGGAGTATTATCCGCTGGGAACGACGAACTCGTGGTTCAACAGCTATGTCGCGCCGCTGATACCGCCCAGCGCCTCGCAGGACAACATCGGCGCGCAGCTCCAGAGCTGCGCCTCTCCCGGCCTCTATGAAGAGGTGACGAACGACAGCGAGATCTCGGCCGCGCTGAACGCACTCTTCCAGGAAGCGGTCTCGACCGCGCACCTCTCGAAATAGGCGGCTGGGATGAAACCGGGCAACGCGAGGCACTCTTTGATCCGCCGCTTCCTCCGGACAGGGGAAGGCGCGACCGCCGTCGAGTTCGCGATGGTTG